>Ga0209916_1000175_pt1 | contig 133131 bp, 109 predicted proteins | sample ThiBio_1000_plan_FD_183956 | JGI IMG/M metagenome (GOLD analysis project Ga0209916, IMG submission 183956) | Wastewater bioreactor microbial communities from Cape Town, South Africa - Thiocy_solids_2 (SPAdes) | ecosystem: Engineered > Bioreactor > Thiocyanate-remediating > Anaerobic-Aerobic ...
TTCTTTTGTCCATAATACCATCTCCATTGGTATCGGACAACATCACGATATTACCGCTGCCACTTTTGTCTAATGGATATCCATGCATCTCCACTACAAACATGCGTCCGTATTCGTCTATCTCCATATCTACCGGCGAAGTAACCATCGGCTCGGCGGCGATCATTTCAATTTTAAATCCGTCTGCCACCTGCATGGTTGCCAGGGCATCTTCGGCCTTTACAGCACCGGATGACAAGTCTGTTGAACGTTGGGTACAACTTAAAGCGAGTACTAAAATTGAGAATAAAAAACAACTTAGCAGGGATTTGAAAAAATGAAACATAGTATTATGCTGAAATTTTAAAATTGCTACAGACAAATTTGACAATTGGTATATTCTTTTCTTGTTACTTTTTTCCGGAAAAAAGTAACCAAAAAGCCGCCGGAAAATAATTACGTCCATTTTCCGGAACGCCCTGATTTAGCTCCTTTACTACCGTAGCTTCAACAACAGTACTTTCTATATAAACATAGCTGTACTGGTATTCCCGAAAGGGTGATTTAGCCAGTGGCGTTTTCTTTGCGAATGTTCCTCCTTTGCACGTTCTGCGTGAAATAGAACTATACTATTTATTTTTCCGGGTAGACTTTTCTGTTACTACCTGCGACATCCTCATCTTTCCCTGCAGTTGATCCACTACCGACTCGGTAAGATGACCTGCCGCACTGGGAGTAAATGTCGACACTGTTTCTACTTCATAACCGCCGTGTTTCCATTCTGCCGCGGTAGGCAGATACCCAAACCACCCGTTGGTATAGCCGAAATAAAAAGTGTATGGAAAAGGAGACCGGCTGCGCACTTCATTAGCTACTTCACAAAACAACTCCAGGGGAGCGCTCCAAATGGCAATATCTTTATTAATATTCAGGAAACGAACAGGAAGGCGAACGAGTGTATCGCCCGATTTGGTGATATCTGCGTATTTTTTCAAATCAGCAGACCATGCCAGTCCCTGTTTTTTCGGCGTTTCTACCACTATTTCATCTGCCCGGAGCTTTACTTCATCAACCGGGTATTTTATTTTACTGTTTGCCTCTAATATTTTATCGCCCAGCAGTACCCGGAACTCGCCCAAATGGCCTGCCGCAGCATTGGGATATACGCTGTAGATAGGAGCCAGGTTGCCGGCAGCGCCATTAATAAAAAGCATGGGTGCGCCGATTTTTTCTTCTACATATTCAGCCACAACACCGGGAGCATCTCCACTAATCCTGAGGTTAGCCCCGCTCATAACGGTGCCGTGTATGGGATAATTCGCAATCAGCACCATCGGTTTACCATCGGGCTTATCAATACGCAATAACCCTATACGTCTGTCTACCGGCCCATCGGGATTCATACCCAGCGTGGCCTTACCATTCACATCAATTGCCCTTCGGTTCATATTAGCTTGCGAAAATCCCCAGCCCACACTCAGCCGGGCTTCAGTAAGTTTACTGCGTGCTTCGCCAATACCTTCCATCAGTTTCTGTTCAATCATTGCCGTATAGTCCGCGTCTACCGTATGTTGTATCCGGTCTCCCATATAAACTCCATATAATCCCGTTTCGCCAAACTCCGGCGCAGAATGGGTATGCGTAACAGTCCACCATACGTTTAACGGGTTTATTCCGTATCGTTTATTCAGCAATGCGGCCACCTTGTCATATTCCGAAGGGGAGTAAAGGCATACATCCGATGAAATGATATAAAATTGCGTTGTACCGTCATCAAGCGCTACTATTTTGTGGTAGATACGATCCAGCACTCCGTTGGATTTTCGCTCCTGGTATCCGAGCAGGTGTTGGGAATCGGCAGGCGTAATATCAATCTTAACAACGGCGGCTTTGAGCTGGGCATGGGTGGGAGAGGGCAGAATACATGCACTGCAGATGAACAGACAGCATATAGAAATATGTACACGCTTTTTCCATACCGGATATAAAATCTTTAGAATTGCCTTACCGGCTGTTTTACACTTATGCATTAAGATTACCATTTTAAATAATAGAGACGAAAGGTCTTCTTTATACCGACTATGTTTTCGGGGTGCCTTTCGAAAGTGTTTTCATTATTGCGTTGAATAGTCAATAAAATATTTTTTTCTCCACGCAATATAAATAACACCGCACCAGCTACAGATGTACTATTTGACTGAGGTTTTATCAGTCGTATGATCGTTTAAGAGGGTTGAGATACGAAGACTTTTTTAATTTAAAGGCTCCCGATACTGCGCACCTCCTTTTTTACACTATTCCAGTTGAGTAGTATACTCCTATCACAAAAGCTACCGCTACCGTCTTGATGAGTGTCATCGCAAAAATATCACCATAAGACTGACGGTGTGTTAATCCGGTTATTGCCAGTAAAGTGATAACGGCGCCATTATGTGGGAGCGTATCCATTCCGCCGCTTGCCATTGAAGCCACTCTATGTAAAACGTCTGGTGTAATTCCCACTTTGGCTGCGGAAGCCAGATATGTTTCATTCATGGAAGCTAGCGCTATACTTAATCCTCCGGATGCTGAACCAGTGATACCGGCTAAAGTAGTTATAGTAACTGCTTCATTGGCAAGGGGGTCTTTAATTACTGATGACAGGGCTTCATTTAAGAGTTTAAAGCCTGGCAATGCAGCAATAACCCCGCCGAAGCCATATTCTGAGGCGGTATTTAACGTGGCGAGCAATGCGCCTCCGATTGAGATATTAATCTGGTGTTTAATATTCATTTTTACCCGTTTAAAGGCCAGCAACAATACGGCGAGAATTCCGGCAACCAGCGCAGCTTCTACAGCCCAGATAGCTGCCATTTTTTGTACTTCTACAGGAGCTATGCCATCAATACCTAATGCAGAAAAATCAAAACTTACTCCATAATTTTTGTTGATATAGAATGTGAATAATTTATTGCACACACCCACAAGCAGCAATGGCAGCACTGCCAGCAAAGCATTAGGAACAGCATCTGAAGCAATCTCATCAGGTTCGTTAATATGCCCTGTTCCGTATCCTTCTCCGGCACTTTTTGCTTTTCTTCTGCGCCACTCCAGGTACATCATACCCACTCCAAGAATAAACAGACCACCGATTAGTCCCAGCCACGGAGCCGCCCAGGTATTGGTTTTAAAAAAGGCCGTGGGTATTATATTCTGGATTTGCGGAGTACCCGGCAAAGCATCCATGGTAAAAGTAAAAGCCCCCAAGGCGATGGTTCCCGGAATAAGCCGCTTAGGAATATTAGATTTCTTAAAAAGCTCGGATGCAAACGGATATAACGCAAATGCCACTACGAAAAGTGAAACGCCGCCGTATGTTAGCAGAGCGCCTACTAAAACGATTGCCAGCATGGCTTTACTTTCTCCAACGGTATTAATGATAAAATGGGCAATAGATTTTGCGTAGCCCGACAACTCAATCACTTTTCCAAAAATTGCACCTAACACAAAAACAGGGAAATACAACTTTACAAATGTTGCCAGCTTCTCCATAAAAATACCGGAGAAAAAAGCAGGTACCCATGATGGATTGATTAAGCAAACTGCCAGTAAAGCAGTTAAGGGCGCAAATAGTATTACGCTAAAACCCTTATATGCAGCATACATCAGTAACAATAAGGGAAGGATTACAAAAAAAATCTCCATAAACTACTGCACTAAAGAATGAAATTAAAAATTATCTTTCAATCCAGATTGGACTTGAGGAGGCTAAATGTTCATTTTTCAACGTTAATCGTACATAATACCAGGTTGGCTTACTGCTTCCTTTTTCCTGAAAATTCCATAATACTTTATCATCATTAGGGTGGAATTGCTTTACTACTTCACCGTCTTTTATTAATTCTATATTCAAAAATTTGATATTGCTTGCTACTACTATTTTAAAATTCAATTTTCCGGAGGATGAAATCACTGAACCCATTGGATGATCGTTGATAAAAAATTTTAGCCAGGTTCTGTTGTTGGTGGTTGCATATACTCTTCGGTTGTACAAAGCCCGGAACACTGATTCGCGGGTCAGATCTTCCGCCCATACACCGGTAAGTCCGGGTCCCAATTCTTCACTATAGCCCGGCGTTTTTTGAAGGGAATGCAAATGATCTCCCGGCCTTCCGTCATGGGTATCTCCGGTTCCGATCATTCCTGTTTTTATTCCTTTTTTCAAACCATCTGCTACAAAATTCCCCTCATTGGGTTTCTTAATTCTTTGGCTCTTGAAGATACGGCCGGGGCCAGAATCCATTTCGTGCGAACCGCCATTATAGGTTTCCACAAGTCTTACCACTTCATCATCATATCTGTGATTCCAGTTGGAACCCCAACCTGCAGATCCGGGATGGTTGGCAATTACAATACCTCCATGTTCTTCGGTTATGGCAAAGAGTTTTTCCAGGGTATTCTGGTCGGGATCCGAACTTCTGAGTATCGGCCCGTCATTACCGGGATATATAAAATTATGATGCCCGTATTTTCCTATTCCAAACTCCCTGCTCATACTCGTCCACTCACCTCCATTGAACGATACAAAACGGTGAGGTTCGTTAAACTGATTGCTTATGTGCTTAAAATATTCCCATTGTCCATTGCTTAATATTTCAGTATGATCCGTTAGTGCAAAAAAATCCAGAAAGGTTTCATCACGCGCAAACATTTGTAGCTCCTCCGGCGCCCTAACTCCATCACCGAAAATACTGTGACAATGCAAATCGCCCCAAAACAATTTTTCCTTAGTGCCGGAGGCATCTACATAAATCGGATTGCTAATACCCTCTGTACCTGTTTTAGGATCCACAACACGTACATATTTGAAGCCTGAAGAGCTAAAACTGAAATGCTCTAATCTCCCGATAGCCCTTTTACCATATAGGGTATTTCTCTTTTTTAAAAACGAAAAAGAAGAGAGTCCCTGAAAACCCTCATCTCCGGAAATTTTAACGCGGCCATCCCATTCGGGTAAAACGTTATCCATAAAGGTGGTTCCTCTCGAAGATTTATTGAACGGGCCGTCAATGGCGCCCTCCACTCTTTCCCAGCGTACTGCCCAATTGGTAAAAAAGGGCTGACATTTAATTTTGATACCAATGCTGAATTTTTCATTCACGCCAACACAGGATGGAGCAAAGACATCAATATCCGTTAATTCTCTTTCTTCCTCTTTGATTTATCCTCTCAGAATTCAACCGTTCACCCTGTAATGAATTTTTAAAAAACAAAGAGCCGCTTGTCAGCAAAGAGGTATTCCTGATAAAATTTCTTCTCTTCATAATTTTTAGGATTCCTATTCCACACAATAGTCTGATGACACTATTATTGAGTAATTTATTTTTTTAAATATGGAGGGTGACCTACCTTATTCAGCTTAAAATTTAGATAACGATATAGTTAGTAATCATACATCAGTAACAATAAGGGAAGGGTCACAAAAAAATCTCCATAAACTACTGCACTAAAGAATGAAAGTTAGATATTTTCGGACTGATCGGTTACTATTAAATGGCGTAGTTTTTTGTTGACAACGTGATGTTGCCGGGTTGATGAATTATTTATTTCCGGATTCCACCATTCAAAATTGATTCAACTCGTTAATAATAAATATCATTCCTCCAAGAACCATGATGAAATACCCGATGATCATTTTATAGGAATGGTTGAAATATTTCTTTGATTTTGAACATATCTGGCAATTTCGCCCATAGGGGCAATCCAGATACCGTTTGTTGGATCTTGAACATATTCGATCAATCTCCTCAACATTTCTACTCTTGTAGTTTGGCCTCCTGATCCACCTATCTCATGACCAGCTAGCACAAGCCAGGCTCCTGTACCCTTAGCGTTTTCTATTAGCGGCAAAATCTGCTCAAAATCTTTCCCATCCATTTCCATGCCAGTCAATTGTGCAAGATCGCAAAAAGAAGGGTCATTTGGCGTTTCATTTAGCCAGCCTCTGCCCGCTACAAATAGCTCTGCTATCAATGGAACATAACTTTTTGTATTGGTTCCTCTTCCAATAAAAGTTGATCCGCAAGGGTAGGCAAAAACCGTTGATTTAACTCCCAATAGCGTTTCAAGCTGCCGATTGGCGTCCACTAACTCCTTTCTCATTTTCTCCATTGTATAATTCTCCAGCGCCCTTTCCCGCGACCAGGAAAAATTTCCAGAACAGGGGTGTTGCACCGTGTGGTTACCAATTTCATGTCCGTTTAAGGCTGCTCTTTTCCATTTATCTACTCTTTTTTCTGCATTAGAGGGTACTACCACAAAAGTAGCTTTTACCCCATACTGGTCAAAAACCGGGATACCAATATCTACCTGACTGTTGCGACCGTCATCAAAACTAAGGGTTAGGGCCGCTCTTTTTCCATTAGGCCATTTAAATGGCTTTTCCTGGGCAAGGCTTTGGTACGTGCATAATATTAGAAAACTTAACAAAAAAAATATCAAAACCTGCTTTTTGAATATCGTTTTCATAATTATAAATTTTAAAATTCTACTTTTAAAAATTGAATTTAGCCTCATTTAAGGCTATATTTTAATAATATTCGTTTGAGGTTTTCCTTCAGAATCAATCGCTTTTCTTCAACACTTATCCTTGCAAACAGTATTGGGCCCAAATCCCATCCTATTGGCAGATCCAACAGATCTGTTCCAAATAAAAAGCGATCTGCACCAATTAATTTTACCACTTCTTCACAAGCACGGGGAGTTAATAACGGAACCGAACATATGTATAAGTTTGGGTACTTCTTCATTACATCAGCATATGATATAGTAGTATGAGCCGTTACAAAACAGGCATTTGTATACTTTGATAACAATTTCTCCATTTGATCTGCTGAACCCCAAAAGTGATTGATGATTATTTGATTGTGATCATGTGCCCATTGACATGCCACATCAATCAACTCGCCGTCAACCGGATAACCCTGATAGGTAGGAATAAGTTTTATTCCCCGTAATCCCATCTTATCTCCCCGTGTAAGCTCTTTAATCATATCTTCCTTCCCACGCAAAGGGTTCAACAAAGTAAATCCGATGAACCTATCTGGATTGGTTAAAACTGAGTCGGATACAATATCATTTCCAAATTTCTCATCACTATAAACACCGGAAAAACTAAATGCACATACCTTTTCGATACCGTAATAATTCAAATCTTCAACTATTTTGTTAATTTTTGAATTCGGTACATGATAATGAGCATTATACTCTCCCAGGTGTCCATGAACGTCATAGAAAGTCATATTTTTCGCCCTGATACCAGTGCACCCATATTCTACGAATTCATCCTGCGGATTTGGAAAATTGACTTGTATCTTTGGAAGTGGACTATTCCAACCTAACAGCTTTCTCAAATTCCCCCCGGCAATTCTCTTTTTATCAGCATCGCTAATTTGCGCTGTAGTAAGATTGACCAAAGTCATATGTTGTCCATATTTTGGCCAACCTGAGCCAAAAAGAAGCCGGTCGGATCCCCATTGTTCAGTTATATATTCGATTCCTCTATGCAGCCAATATGCACTGAGTTCTAAATGAAGGTTGGGACAACTGTCAAAGGCTTTGTAGAGCAACCGTTGAGATCGTCGGATTCGACCTTCGCTGATAATCACCGGTAAATTCGGCCATCTTTTGCATAAATCTACAACGCCATGCCAATCTGTAGCATCTGAGCTACCTCTGCCATTGGCTTCCGTTGGATTGATAAATACGGGTATTCTGCGATTTGCAAATGGTTCAATCAATTTATCTATACACCAATCAGATAAATTAAAGAAGTACTGATTGGGAAAAAGAAATAGAGCCCGAATGTTATTGGCTTCCATTTCCTGGACAAATTTCTCCGGCGACTTTCCGGTTTCTTCAAACAGGCTGGGAAGAGCAGACCAGGCTTTGTGTAAGCGGGGATTTGTTTTTGCTTTTTCCAATATTCGAAGATTCCCATCAAAAGGATGGTTTTCCCGGCTCAGGCTGTCAATAACCAACGCCTCAGAAATTCCATAATGATCCATTTCAGACAACAGATCATCTGCAGTGTGCAGCTCATCCGGCCCAAGTTTCAAATGGCGGCCAAGCATACAATTCGCATCAAACAAATTCCAATCTACTCTTTGATTGGTCACATCCAATTCTTCCTTCAATTGACCTGCCGGATTACTTCTTGCTACCAAATTATTAAAAGTTCCGGAAGTAATACCCACGCCTCCCAGTCCAGCCATTTTTAAGAAACGCCTTCGGTTCAGTTGATCATTCATTTTTTCCTAATTTTTACCACGGTCTGACGCTAGTACATCCATCATATTTTCCAGGCACAGGATGGTATTTAAAGAATTGAGTTGCCCCGATCTCTGAGGATAAATAAGCTGATACAATAAGATTTTTTAATGTTGTATAGCCTTTATATTCCTTCTCCATTTTAGAAATCAAATCCACTCTTTCTTTCTCTTTACATCTCAAAAAGATTCTGCCATAAGTACTGTTGCTAACGCTATTAATTTTCACCAGAATATCCTTGACTTCTCTTTTTTCATTTTCAGAATAGCAATCCTCAACAATAACCGCAATAAATTCGCCTACTTTAGCGGCTTTGGCTCCCGGTGTACCAGTAGCAGGGATTATTACCTCCCCAATCTCATTCATCAAACGAACTTCTTCCGTTGAAAACAGCGTATTAAATGAATGGATATCACCTCCACTACTACTAAATGGTAATAATAGCGTAAAGCCGATACCGCCCAGACTTTTACTTCCCGATATGATAAATGATCTTCTATTCATTCAGCTAAATTTAAATATTTCTACGATTTAATTCTTTAACAGCATAATCTGCTGCTCTTGCAGTTAAAGCCATATAAGTAATGGATGGACCCGGAGTTGTACCTGAGGAACACATAGCAGAACCATCCGTTACAAAAACATTGGGGACATCGTGCATCTGATTCCAGCCGTTCAGGACAGAAGTTTTAGGATCCCTTCCCATGCGGACAGTACCTGTTTCATGAATACACGAACCAGGTATCTTATTCCGGTTATATGTTTCTACTTTTTTTAGTCCTCCCGCTTCGAGAATCTCCGCAGCGCTATTCATCATATCAGCTACCATTGCCTTCTCGTTTTCTTTGAACTCACAGTCCACACATATAACCGGCATCCCGTATTTATCCTTTTTCTCCTCATGTAAATACATCCTGTTTTCATAATTGGGCAAATGCTCCGCCCAGGCGGTAATAGCCATACTCCAATACTCCGCGGGCTTTTTTAAATCTTCTTTAAAATTTCTACCAAATCCTGAACCTCCACTTCTTCCCCTTCCGGCGCCACCCTGATAGGTAAATCCGCGAACGTAATCTTTACGTTCCGTTGCGTCATTAATGTTTCTGAAACGAGGAACAAATATACCCGTTGGTCTACTGCCGAAAGTGAACTTATCTTCAAAGCCTTCAAATATTCCCTGAGCTCCCATACCATAAGGCATATCCATCAAATTGTGACCTAACTGACCACTGCTATTGCCAAGTCCGTTGGGGAAAACCTCAGATTTTGAATTCAACAATATCGCAGTTGTATTTAAAGTGGAAGCATTTAGAAAAATTATTTTTGCAAAGAAATCATATTGCTGCATTGTTTCTGTATCAACCACCCGTACTCCTGTTGCCCTTTTTTTCTCTTTGTCATAATACACTTCCTGCACCATGGAATAGGGTCTCAATGTCATTTTACCCGTTTTGGAAGCGGCAGGTAAAGTAGCTGAATTACTGGAAAAATAGGCCCCGAAAGAACAAGCATGACCGGATCCGCAACTGCCCTTGTATTGGCATTTTCCACGCCCGACTCCCATGTGCTCCGTATAGTTGGCAGTGCGCCCATGAATGATCATTCTGCCATCAGCAAATTTGTCCTTGATCCTGGTTGCTACTTCCTTTTCAACACAATTCATCGGCATCGGCGGTTGAAATTTACCATCGGGGAGATGAGGCAGCCGTTCTATTGAGCCTGCGATTCCCACAAACGGTTCTATATAATCGTACCAGGGCGCAATATCCTTATATCTTATCGGCCAGTCTGTCCCAAAACCATCTTTGGCATTGGCCTCAAAATCCAGAAAACTTCTTCGGTAACTCTGCCGCCCCCATATTAAACTTCTGCCTCCCACCTGATAACCCCGCGCCCATTCAAATGGCTTAATCTGTATATAAGGATTATCGGTATCATTCACAAGGTATTTCTTAGAGCGTTCATTATAAAGATATACCCCGCTTTGAACCGGACTTTTTGTGCGATCCTCATTTGTAATCCTGCCACGGTGAGGAAGTTCCCAATTTGGCAGCATATCATCATAGTCCTTTATGTGTTCTACATTTCTACCCCGCTCTAGAACCAAAGTTTTCAAACCTTTTTCACATAATTCTTTTGCAGCCCAGCCTCCACTGATTCCGGTACCCACTATTATTGCATCATAAGTATTTCCCTGCATCATTTTGTTTTGATAATAATATATAATATATTTTCCAGTATCATTTCTATTACATTACGTTTTGAATGCTGCGGCACTACATCAGTTAAAACAATAATTAGTATCCGGGATTTTGTGTTAAATTTTTATTACGATCCATAGCTGACTGGGGAATTGGCCAGAGATAGTTTTTTTCAGGATGAAATACCATTTCGCCCTGAGTAGCTGGAATTACTTTATATTTCCATACGCCTCCCTCTTGCGCAATGAGCATAGCATGCATGTGGCCGTTCAACTTAGTTTCGGCTAATTTAAGCCTAATCAAATCCAAATACCTTTTATCTTCAAATGCCATTTCAACACGCCTTTCCTGATGTATAGCCTTTCTCAACTCTTCCTGAGTTAGTCCATTTGCCAGTGGGGGTAAATCAACTCTGTCACGAACCTCATTTATAGCATCGTATATAGATTGGTCTGGTCCGGTAGCTTCATTCTGCGCTTCGGCATACGCCAATAAAACTTCCGCATAACGAAAGATGATGTAATTAGCACTACTTTGCATGTGGGGTCCATTTATCGCATACTTTGGATCTAAGCCTTTTCTTATATAGTATCCAGTGTTTGTCGATTCGTTCTTTGATGCAAGATCAGTTTCATTTCTACTTCCTACTCCCTGTTTCATTATAATCTCGGATCCAGCCCAAACCGAACCATCATACACGATTGATTCATAAAATCTTTTTTCACGATTCGCGTAGGGGTTTTGAGGGTTATAACCTGAACCCGGAGCATCAATGGCTAAGCCATTAGCCATAAAATATTCATCAATCAATTCCTGAGATGGATCTACTCCACTCCATGAAAGTTGCTGACCTCCAACTATCCAGGTGCCTTGTAAGCCTTCGCGACTTGCACCCAACGCTGTGCCTCCCAAATAAGCTTTCGCAAATATCGTTTCAACGTTCCAATTATTTTCCTCCATAAACTGTGCGTTGTACTCAGGAAATAACTGATAGGCATTCAAATTAATTATTTCCTTGTAGGTTGAAGCCGCGTTGCTCCAACGTGAGAGATCATTATCTGGATTATATAATGGGCTGGCCCAAAACAATTCACACCATCCTTTGAGCGCGAGTGCTGCACCTTTGCTTGCTCTGCTTGCTTCGGCAAATACAGGTAGGCTATTTTTTATAGACTCCAATTCGGTACTAATAAATTGGAAAGTCTCTTCAGCTGTATTTCTTGATCGAAAAACTTCGTCGCCTTGTTCGCCCAGGTTAAGGATATCGGTAATAACAGGTATTCCTCCGTGGTTTGTCCATAGCAGAGAATAATAATATGCGCGTAAATACCTTGCTTCCGCCAGTCGTTTTTCTTTCCATTTCGCATCAAGATTGCTATTACCTACTTTTTCAATAAATATATTTGCTTTTCTGATGTTTGCATAATGACCCCATTGAGTTGGTGCATTATCTGCTGTATAAATAGCGGTCTTTATCGTAGTAGTGGAAAACCCCCAGGAGTGTGCACTCATTGCATTATCAGAAAAATTCTCTGGCGGATCATAAGTGCCAAATGTTCCTGGCAGCCCGGAATAGATATTATTTAGAAATAAGTCTGCATTTAGTTCGCTGCTCCACAAGGTTTCATCGCCTACCTGCCCTCGCGGCTCTATTGTAAGAAATTTAGAACATGACGCGAAAATGAGTAAAGAAAAAATTACTATACATTTTCCAATTATTTGTTGATATATCTTCTTCATTTCATCTCAGTATTAAGGTTAAAAAGTCAGTTGTAATCCCACGGAAAGTATTTTTTGTTGAGGATAATTATAACCACCTCCGCTAACACTTTCCGGGTCATAAAAATTACTAACATAAGATCCGGACCACGTAAGCATGTTTTCTCCACTCAAATATATCTGCGCCCTGTTTAGCTTAACCCTATTAATAAGCTTTGATGGGAAATCATAGCTAAATTTTACGCTTTTTAATCTCAGGTAGCTAACATTATACATCCATTTTGAGGAGAATTGCACATTGTTGTCATTAGGAACCGGAGTCAATCTTGGGAATGCGGCGTTCGCATTGTCTGGTTTCCAATAATCAAAATTTTGTATATAGGCAGACCTTCCATTATAAAATGGCCACATTGCCGAACCCTCAAAATAGTAGCTTGTATTTCTTACACCCTGGAACAGAATGTCTATGGAAAAGCCTTTATACCTAATACTTGGCGAAAAGCCATAAATTATTCCTGGATTACTTGGGTCTCCTATCGGCACATGATCTTCCGGTGTTATTTTTCCGTCCCCGTTAGTATCCTGATATCTTAAATCTCCGGGAAATATTTTTCCCCAGGGCTGGGTTGGAATACCAGCTTTTAAAGTACCTCCCTGATCAAAATCGCTGGACTGAAAATAGCCAATTGTTTTATAGCCAAACTGAGTTCCGAGAGGACGACCTGTTCTTCTTCTGTTTGCATTGTTATATGTAGTTGCACTTTCATATATTTGCAACACCTTGTTTTTTGCATAGGTTAATGTACCACTCAGGCTGAATGATACATTTTTATTTAGTCTATATTGACTGCTAAGAAATAACTCAAAGCCCTTATTTTCCATTATAGCACTATTTACCTGACTTAAACCAATTCCATATTCTAATGGCGTAACCACATTTGGGGCAATCAACATATTGGACCTCTTTTCATAAAAGTAATCTGCTTCAATATTTAACAATCCATTCCAAAGTGTAGCCTCTACTCCAACATCCGTTTTTCTGGCCCTTTCCCAGGTTATATTTGGATTGGGTTCTGCCCGTTCATAGACTATTTGAACTCCACTCCCACCAATAACATAACCTGGCCCACTCACCCCATAAGTGCTCAGGTATTGAAATGGCCCTCCTGCTAATGCTCCAACCTCACCATAGGATGCTCTGACTTTAAGATTATTCAACCACAATAACCTATCTTTTATAAATTTTTCTTCGGACAATCTCCATCCTAAAGAAAAAGCAGGAAAAAATCCAAAGCGTTTCCCTGACGCAAAATAATAGTGCCCATCATACCGTCCACTAAACTCTAATAAATATTTATCCGAATAATCATAAGATAGCCTGTATACCACCCCAACCTGGCTGGCTTCTGAAGAGCTGCCATCCGTTGTCATATCTACGTTGCTAGAACTACCCATACTTATTTCATCAATATATAAGCTGTAGTTTCTCCTCGAAGCTCCTAAAGAAGATGCTTTTCTTTTTATAGCCTCAAAGACCGATGTGAAATTTATTCCATGTTTTCCAAAATGATTTTCATAATTAAGCCCAGCCTGATACGTTAGTTGAATGGATTCATTTCTGCTCTCAGTAAGAGCAGGTTTAGTCTTGCCCAGAAATCCGTCAGTAATTACATACGGTACCTGAGTTACGTCAATGCTTGCCATGTGTTCGGGTATGGACCAATTCTTATGGGAGCCAAAGGTTGGATCAAAAGCAATTCTTCCAGTAAGTTTTAATCCTTCAATAAAGGGTATTTTTTGATTTAAACTAATTTGTGAAAATACACTTGTTGAATTCATATCTCTGTGACCCGAGTTGAATATTGCCGCTGCAGCAGGTGCTCCATACATCCCATTACTGAAAATTAAGGGCCCGAAATCAGGATGAGCATATTTTATTAGTTCAAACACCCTGGTGGTTGATGATGACATTGATCCATCAACATCCGTCGGTGGGTAAGTTGAGAACTTATTAATACCAATTACTTTGACTGAAAGATTGGTAGTAGGGGTGATGTCTCCGTCAATACCTAAATTGAAGTTATATCTTCTTGAATATGTTGAAGGCCACATTCCTTTTTGGTTTTGGAAGCCAAGATTAAAATAATAATTGAACACATCTGTTCCTCCCGACACACCTAAACTATGAGTAGTTAAAAGCGCGTTCTTAGTCATTATGTCGCCCCATAGATCATAGTAAGGAGGATATCTGTCCGGATCGCTACCATCCTTAAATTTTTGTAATGCCTCATCTGACCAGGGCTTTGGGAGTCCCACATTTTCAGCAGCTAAATTTTTTAATAGCGCGTATTGATACCCGTTTACAAAATCGGGTACTTTCGTTGGGTTTTGAAACCCTGCATAGCCATTATAAATTATTTTCGGATCACCTTTCCTTCCTTCTTTGGTTGTTACCAGAATAACACCATTGGCTCCAGCTACCCCATAGGGGGCCACTGCAGCGGCATCTTTAAGTATAGTAAAGGATTCAATTGAGTTGGGGTCTAAGTTTTGGAAGTTACGAGGAACACCATCAACTACTAGCAAAGGCTGGTTTGCACCAATCGTGGAAATTCCTCTTATGTAAATATTTGAGCCATCAACGCCAGGTTCTCCTGAGCCTTGCTTACTAATGATACCAGCAACCCTGCCCCCAAGATTATTGCTTAGGTTGGTAGTGGGTATCGCTATAAGTTCGTTCCCTTTTAATGTGGAGACGGCTGCTGTAAGTGATGTTTTCTTCTGTGTTCCATATCCCACTACCACCACATCATCCAAGCCCGCAACAACAGCTTTCAATATAATATTGAATACTGCCTGAGTACCTACTTTTACTGTGTGTGTTTCAAAACCTACAAATGAAAAAACCAGCTCCACATTGTTGGCAGAAGGAACAGATAACAGGAATCTGCCGTCTGCATTAGTGGTGGTACCGTTTTGGGTGCCTTTGACGGCTACGCTCACCCCTTCCAAAGGTTCCTGTTGATCGTTGGTTACCCTGCCGCTCAGGCTGATATCGGCAGGAGGATGGGGAGTGACTAAAACGGATTCCAGGGGAATAATCTGATAGATTTCCTTCTTCCATTTAATGAAGATGGTATTTTCCTCGATGGAATAATCCAATTGCTGGTTACGGAACACTTCGTTTAAAAACTGTTCTAAGGGCATATTATCGCCCTGGATAGTAACTGGTTTTGCCTTGCGAAGCTGACCGGATTTGTAACTTACAAAATAACCAGTTTGCTGTTTGATTACCGTAAACACTTTTTCCATGGGAATGTCCTTTCCGGAAAAAGTAATGGTTTGGGCAATCCCGGTGGCTGCAGCCTGCAGGCAGATCCCTAAAAGCAGCGCAGTGGTTAATTGCATGATGCGCAAAGTTTTGGATAAAATTCCACGGATGCCCCGGCACCGGTGGTTAAAAGCAATGAATTGCATACTTTTGCTCAGTTTTGGGTTATTGAATAGATTGTCTGTTGATCCGGCATTTATTAGTTTAGCCTGAAACTTTTTGCCGGGTTTCTGTTGCGAGCAGAGCCCGGATTTTTATTTATACAATGTTTAATTTTTGCCACGAATACACGAAGTCACAATGTTGTCAGAACAAGACACCTGCGACTTACCACTGCTATTTAATTAATATACTGTCAGCATTTTCCCTTCCAATCTGAAATGCAAATCCTTGTCCTGTAAACCGTTCAATACCTGTTGTAGTGTGAGGTTTCTGCCTATCTCTCCGCCTAATTCAATATGATTAACATTGCCTTCATATTTTATATCTACATCATACCAGCGGGCAATTTGCCGCATTGCCTGCTTCAGTTTTACCTGGTTAAAATTGAATACGCCGTTTTTCCATGCCAGGTCTTTGTCTACATCCGTACGGGTTACTTCGCCTCCCATATATGCATTACCTGGCGTTAACAACATACCATTCACCTGCACCAATCCTTCTAAAAGTGAAGTTTTTACGCCCGCTTCATCGTCATAACTGTTTACATTAAACGAAGTTCCTTTTACCGTAATTTCATCTTCATAAGTTCTTACCATAAACGGTTTTGCGGGATTTTTAGCTACTTCAAAATAGGCCTCTCCTGTAATCGTTACCTCGCGGGTGTTTCCCGGGAAAGCGGTGGGGTAAGTAATGCTGCTGGATGCGTTCAGCCATACGCTGGTACCATCCGGCAGTTGTAATTTATATTGCCCGCCTTTGGGAGTGGTCATGGTGTTATACACTACTTCATTCGTTTTACTATATGCCAAAGAACCATCGCTGATACGAATAGCTAAGTTACCATCGGTAATCACCTGTTGACCCTTATCATTCAATTCTACTTTTTTTCCATTGCTTAAGGTAAGCACCGCTTTGTTAGTGCCGGGAAGCACATCGTTTGCATCCATTGGATGCATGGGCGCCGTAACGGTGGTCTGCTGCTCAGGAATGTCTCTTTTTATGTTATAGTAAAAGAAGCCTGTTCCTATTAACAGCACTGCAGCCGCAGCATAACGCATCCACGAAGTCTTCAGGAAACGGCTTTTACTACCGCCGCCTATCGTATATTCTTTATCGTTAGCCGCATCTATACCGCTTGCCTCCGTTTTCTGATCGCCTTCTTTCAAAGCAAATAAATCCATTGATCGGCCATCATTTGCTACAATGATCCGTACCATTTCCCGCAACTTTGCTTCATCATATACCAACAGTTCCGAAACTTCCTTATGGAACAATTCCCCAACAATACCGCTAAGTTTCTGCACATTTTCCGGGTCATTCAATGCTTCAAGCAATTGTGCCTTTTCTTCATTAGAAAGGGTATCCCTAAGTCGCTTTTGCAATAAATAGTCAAAATTAAGTTTGTCTTTCACATAGGGATTGACACCGCACCAGTGCATATCGTACCATCAGTAGAAAAAGATATTTTTATCAACGGCGCTGGGCCAGCGGAGCGGGATGGTTGATTGGTGTGAAAGAGAACCCGGATGAATAAAATTATCCTGATGTATTATTAGCGTAAATTATTTCCTCACAGCATTTCCATTAAAATCAATATGGCAGGAACAGTCAAGCCTCCTCTTTGTGTTAGATACTCCCTTACGAATTGCAATGCCTCAACAAGCTGATTGCGTACCGTATTCTCTGAAACGTTCAGGCGGGTTGCTATTTCTTTTCGGGAGAGTCCTTCCTTACGGCTCAGCAAAAACACCTGTTTTCTTTTTGCCGGTAACTTATTCACGGCTTCATCAATGAGCGACTGGGTAAAATTGGCATCTAACTGTTCTTCCATTCCAGCAGCAACTACAGACTGGCTCTGGTACGCCTTAATCCGGAGTTCGTGCCGGAGTTTTGTTCTTAAATAGTTGGAAGCTGTGTTAGCCACTACGGTGTAAATCCACCCCATTGGGTTTTCAATAGCTGAAAATGAACTCCTGTGCAGCCAGATTTTCAGAAATACATCCTGAAGCACATCGTTAGCCTCATTTTCTGATTTAATAAGAGAAACAGTAAACGGGAATAATTTCTTATACAGGGTATGCACTAACTTTTCAAACGCAACTTCGTCTCCCTGTATGAGGCGTTCAAACAAGGCATGGTCAAGTTGATATGGTATTTCCTGTCTCAAGGCTGAAAGTAAATGGCAAATGAAGATAAGAAAAAAGGAAGAAATTGCAGCGAATGTGAAACCTTCCATTCTGAATGCAAAGTGCAACATGAATATATATTCTAAAGATACTCCCCCTGCCCGACACTTTAAAATATCGTAGTTAAACAGCAAGTCTTAAATACACGATGCATTCCCTTTTGCCAATCGGCGGCTGCTAAAGTAAAATTGTCGGCCTACTAAAATGTAATGGTAAGCCCCCCATCTACCGTGATAACAGACCCGGTCATATAGCTGGAATCCGGTCCGGCGAGAAAGTAAGCTACTCCTGCAATTTCTTCCGGTTTTGCAGCCCGCTTCAGGGGAAGATGGTCATATTTTATATAATTGTCGTAAAACCATTCCGTGTTCAATTCATTCTCACCGTTTCGTTTAACCGACATAGGCGTATCAACAAAGCCGGGAGCAATCGTATTCGACAAAATACTTTTAGGAGCCAGCTCGAGGGCCAGCGAACGGGTAAATTGCGTAATGGCTGCCTTAGCCATTCCATAAGCAGAGCTACCTTTTTCAACGCGGTTATAGTGAATTGAAGTGATATGAATGATGCGTCCCCCTTCTGTTATGAAAGGTACAAAAGCACGGCAGCTTTTTACCGTGCCGTACAACATTACCTCAAGTACATTGTTCCAACCCGCAAAATCAGTATCCAGAACTTTAAACGATTCAGACACGCCAATGCTGTTAATAAGTACATCAATACTTACTTGCCTGTTTTTAAGCCAGTCGGCAAAATTATCGAGCTGCGCATCATAACGCACGTCTAATAGAAACCAGCAATGGCCATCCCCCGGTAGATCCTGGCAAACCAGGGCTGCATTTTCACCATCGTTGGAGGCGATGATCACACGCCAGCCCTCCTGCGCAAAACGTTGTGCAATGGCTCTGCCGATACCGGATGAGCCGCCCAGCACTAGCACCTGTTTTCGTTGATCAGTAGTCATCAGTAAGTGGCCCTCCCGCCGGATATATCGTAAACAAACCCTGTTGAAAAGCTATTTTCGGGCGACACAATAAACGCCGCCATCGCCGCTACTTCCTCTACGGTACCCAGGCGCCCCATAGGTATCTTAGCGGTCATATAAGCCAATTGCTCCGGCGCCGTATCCTCATTCATCGCGGTTTTAATAACCGCCGGCGCCAACCCGTTTACAGTGATCCCTTTCGTAGCGAACTCTTTCCCCAACCCTTTCACCAGTCCTATCACTCCCGCTTTAGTTGCTGAGTATCCCGACATAAAAGGGTTGCCTTCCTTTCCTGCAATGGAGGCTATCAACAGTACCCGGCCATACTCCCGTTTCACCATTGCCTGTAAGGCATATTTCGACATCAAAAAGGCGCCTCTCAGATTTACACGATATACTTTATCGAAATCATCTACGGAATAATCAAGTATAGAGGTATTGGTTGCTCCCACTATCCCTGCTGAGTTTATCATAATGTCAACGCGCCCAAAATGGCCGGTCACTTCCTCATATGCATGGGCAACGTTCTGCTCATTGGAAATATCTACTGTAAAACTGCGGACTTCATCACCGGCTTTCTGCAATTCAGCAACGGCAGACCTGAGCTTATCCGCGTTGTTGTCATATATCGCCAGCCTTGCCCCTTCGGCGCCTAACCGCATAGCGATGGCCTTGCCTAATCCATCCGCTCCTCCTGAAATAACGGCAACCTGATTATCAAATCTTCCTGTTATCATATAATTTTATCTTTTATTCGCTTTCTCCCACATAAACGCCATCGCATCATAAGCATCCTCATAACCCGTTTCGTGTCCGCCTGTTTCATTCACATTCAACAGAATTGAGCGACCCAATATCTGCAACACACTGGCTAACCGCATTACACTTTCCGGAGATACGACGGAGTCCTGCTTTCCTACAGTAAAAGCGATGGGCATATTTAGTTTTTCGGGCCAATATGCTGCGCTGCGTTTTTTAAATTCCAAAGGGATCATCCACTTGCTGCCGGCAAATGACGCCGCAATAGCATCCTGAAATTTTTCATATTCAAAATGATTAGCCAGGCTATTCATTGTATCACTAAGTTTAAAGATCCGGCGTTGAATAAATTCGTTTCCCTTTTATGAAGATCTCAGTATCGACCAAATATTGCTTCAAAGCCTCCACATTTACCTCAACACCCAATCCCTGCTTTTCCGAAATCGCCACCTCTCCGTTATCATTGAGGGAAATATGATTGGAAGTGATGTCCAGTGCGAGTTGTTTTGGCTCTACCGGGTACTCACAGATAATATCATCTTTGAAGCCGGCATAGGGCTGCAAAGAAGCGCTTAAAGCCAGGTGCGAGGTAAACGTATGATTCACATAAGTAATACCTTTCTTTGCTGCAAGATCAGCAACTCTTTTAGCCGCAGTAATTCCCCCCACTCTTCCCGTATCAATCTGAACGAACCGGAGTCCGGCGTGGTTGATCATAGCAGCAGCCTGCACAAAGTTATTACAGCCCTCGCCCGCAGCAAGCGGTACTATAGGCCCGGATTTAGCCAATGAGCTATAAGCATCCAATGCCATATTTGCAAAGGGCTCTTCTAACCAGTAAGCATTTACAGATTTCAGCGATTCCAGGCGTTGGCTGGCTGCTGCCACATCTTCTACCCAAACCGTTCCGATGTCAATCATCAGATAATGGTCGTTGCCTAATCCTTCACGGGCCGCCCTGAAATGTGCTTCATCCTCAGCCGGGGTACCCCGGCCTATGGGTCCCCAACCAAATTTAACGGCACGATGCCCCACTTCACGCGATTGAACAGCCTTTCGAAAAGTTTGTTCAGGCGTATCTCCAAATAACTGAGAAGCGTAGGGTATTTTGGGATAGGCCTGTTTGTGCCCAAGCAGTTTATATACCGGCTCGTTCAGGTATTTTCCCAGCAAATCCCAAAGTGCAATGTCAATACCCGATAAAGTATGATCCGCCTGTAATAAATCAAAACTATTTTCGTGTACTTTCCTGCTGATCTTTAATATATCGTCGGGCGTATTAAGTTCTGTCCCTTCCACCGATGTTTTTACCGGCTTGCAGGCACTGTGCGACATAGGACAAACATAAGCAGCTATGGTAGGCAGGGGTGCAGCTTCACATTCGCCCCATCCTTCCAGTCCGCCTGCACGCACACGTACCAGGGTCGCGTCCTGGCTGCCATCACCAATATCTAAAACTTCCGGCATACTTAAATAAAAAAAGTCTACTGATTCAATTTTCATATACTGCTGTTTAAGTTAATTAAATTATTGTGAGCTATCGGCGGTCAGCTTTCAGGTGCCAGGTATCAGACAGAAGACATTGTTCACTATTCACCATTCACCTATCTCGCTCCACCTGCATAAATAGTTACCGACGTACCCATCTCCTCCCCCGGCTCCAGTACCGAACATTGCTCCAGAGCCGCTGCTTCATTTACGCTCACAGGCATAGCCGAAGCCGGTTCCAGTATAGCCGTATAATGATCCCTGAACTGACCGTAGGAAGCGAAATACCATTGATAGGGAAACACTGCCTGGTCGTATTGATAGGCGAAGCAATGTTTACCCTTCCCCGAGATCATTTTCATGGTTCCTTCGGGCAAGTTGTACAGGTAAAAAAAGTCCATCGTTTGATCTTTCGGCGGCACTATGGCTGCATTAATACCCTCTATTTCCGGCCAGTGGAATTCATCAGCTATCCGGAACCGTGAGGATCCGGGGTAAACGATCCGGGCAGTGGTGGCAGGAGTCTCCAGCCGATCGCCGGCAGTGATCTGCAATGCAGCGTGCAGCTTCCACAAAAAATGCCTTGTACTGCCGGAAAGATTACGGATGATATAATTTGTCTTCACTTCCGGAAGGCTTTCTTCCAGACTGATCGTTTTTTGATAGAACAACCGGCTTTTAGGCAAAGTGCCCGACAGGATCACCCGTTGCTTTTTTATATTGTAATCCAGCGCTGTCGTCCACAACTCCCCATGATCCGGATACGTAATACCATCTATCGTTTCCGGAATATCATTGGGCAATAGCTCGTCTATACCTCCCCAAAAATTAGTATCGTAGTCAGCACCGGGGTACTTTTTTTCCAGGTGCAACGATTTGTTATGCCAGAGAAAGTCTTTGTTTAGTTGCTTATTATATACACTTGTAAATTTACCGCCTAATGCAGGCGCCAGCTCTACGCTCAGCAACTCATTCGCGAGTGTAAGTATCACTACACTATTTTCCGTACGTTGAGATATCATCCTTTCGTTTTTAAAGAATGAATAAATTCTTTCAATTCCTTTCCCAGCAGGTCATCCTGCGGGTAGCTGAAGCCCAGGTGCTGCCGGTAACCCTCTGCATACCGTTTACCAATTAATCTTCCGTTGCGTTCAGAAAAAGTTTTCATCATCAATACAAATTCATCCACTTTGGAGATCGCACGTAACCAGTCGCGCTGGCTGTGATGACAACACAACATCTGCTCCTTTGTATCCATCACAGCAGTGATATCCACCATGATATCTCCCGTAATTTCATTTCCAAAACGATCCTTCCCCTGCACCGCATCTGCATAATACAAATGTGGAATTTTTTGCAAAACCGGTAATTCTTCCAGTTCAATATTAGGAATGGTGGAACCCATGCAGGCGGTTTGTGCCAGGTGGCTGGTAATTTCATGATCCAGCATATAATCCTGCGGGCTGGCCGTAATTACCAAAGCCGGTTGCACCTGCCTGAACAGTGCAATCACTTTAAGGAGGGTGGGTTTATCATACAGGATAAACACATCCTCCGATTCCAGGCAATGATATGCCCCTCCGAGCACTGCTGCAGCCGCGGCTGCTTCGTTTCGCCTTACCGCGCTTATTTGCGCTGCATTCATTTGGGTGGAACCAGCTTGTCCGGGTGTCATGGAAGCTATTACCACTTTCCAACCGCGCTGTGCAAGCCATGCCAGCGTTCCGCCGCACAGAATCTCTGCATCATCAGGATGCGCCATTAAACTAAGTACTGTATTCCCTTCTTTCATTTCATCCGTTTAAAAATTATTCCCTTACCACCATAAATAATATACAACGCCGTACAATATCACCATCATACCCCACCAAAGTGCAACGGATTGCCACCAGGGTCTTTTTCTTTCGTGGGAGGGCAGCTTCAACAACTGCTTTGACCAGGTAAGGGAAATAATTTCAGCCCTTATTCTCGGCCGGGTATAAAGACTTACTACAATTATCAACATAATACAAAAAAATTGTGCAATACCGCCTACTACATAAAAATTGGTGAGATTATACGTTGCGATCATCTCCTTCGGGAATAAAAGCGGGATTAATATAAACTGAATCAGAATGCCCAGTGGAATACCCGCGATCATTACCGTGAATGCTGCAGCCGGGGTGGTTCGTTTCCAGAACATCCCGAATAAAAAGCAGGTAGCTACCGGTACTGCCAGATAGGTAGAAGCAGACTGGAAGTATAAAAATATACCTCCAAGTTTACCAATAACAGGTGCATACAAAACAGTAAAAACCATTAACACAAAAGTTGATATCACCCCTACCTTCACCAGTTGCTTATCTCCTGCATTTTTATTAATCCATTTTTTATATACATCATAGGTGAATAACGTAGAGATAGAATTCAAAAATGCTGAGATGGTAGACATGACGGACGCCAGGATACCCACAATAATGAATCCCTTCAATCCGGCGGGAACCAGATTATTAATAAGGAGGGGATAAACATTATCTATATCCTTATCCGAAACCAGAAAGCTATCATGCCCGGTGTTTGCCAACGCACGTGCCATGATTCCGGGGATCACTTCAAGAAAAGGCCTTAACAATACAAATCCAAGCGCAAAGATAATGGCCATTCGTACGTCCCATTCCGTTTTAGCGCCGAAACCCCGTTGTACCAAAGCCTGGTTAATACAGGAGTAAAAAAGCTGCAGATTAAAAAAAGCAAAAACAACGGCGTGCCAGGGCATGATGGGGTAGTCCATCGGCTGCATCAAATGAAAACCTCCGGGGGCATGGTTTACGATATCAGTCCAGCCATTGGGCAACTGTATATAACCTAATATAAAAAGTACGCCGCCTGCTGCAAACATCAATACAAACTGGAGAACGGAGGCACTCACCATAGAGGTCATGCCACCGTAAAGGGTATAGATGCCTGAAACTGCGCCCAGGATCAGTACACCAAGCCATACCGGTATATCATATATAACTTCAAAAAGCTTTGCTCCGCCGTATAATACCACGGCAAGACTAAGGAAGATATAACTCAGCAACAGCAATACGCTAAATATATTTTGGGATCTTGTATCGAACCGTTCGCCTAAATACTGAGGCATGGTTATGATATTATTTCTCAGGTACAACGGAAAAAAGAAAAAGATGAGCGCTGTATAAACGATTATGGCTATCAGGTATGAATTAACCAATGGCAGACCAATCATGTAGCCCATGCCGTTCATGCCGATGAGTTGTTCTGAATTCAACCCCGTAGCCACATACGCCGCCCCTATCGCCCACCAGGGCAGGGATTTTTTCGACACAAAATAGTCCGCCGCGGTATCCTGCTTTCCTCTGCCCGACCAAAAACCGATCACCAGTATTAAAACAAAATATACGATAATGGTTAATATGTCGAGCGTGTTTGTGGTCATCTTGTAGTATTATCTTTTTTCAAGACTATAATGTGACAGCCGAGCTCAGTTTTTACATTCAGCATTACTCCATTTTGTGTATCAGCCTGTATTGAGTGTTCATTTATCTGCGTCCATGTATAATCGAATACCGTCACTCTCCATTTGCCCCTGAGCCCTTCCAGGCGTGTGGCAGTGTGATTATTGTATGCATTGATAATAGTTACGCTATCCACGGGATCCATATCAACCACTCCCGTTACGGCTTCAAAAAAGCCAATGAATACCTGGTTCTCTCCCTTTGTATATAAAACAGCCGAAGGTGGTGTAGGTAACAAGGGTTTCATTTGCCCTTCTGTTAGGTCTCTTTTATGTTTTTCGTAAAATGAAAGCCAAGCGCTAATAATCCTGTTATGCTCAGGTGGCGACTCTTTCAGTAACACGAAAAAAGAAGGAATCCCCGCCACATTCAGCGCTGTTTCACTGATCGTCCAAGTGGTGCAACAGGCGTGAGTTAAAACACCTTTCCCATAAGTTTTCATAAACACCACATCACGGTGGTTCATGTTATAATCCTGCGGCACATCCATCGGCCACACATGGGTACAATACATTTTCGCATTTAGGTTTGCTGACCCCCGTCGCAAAACCACTACAGCATCCGGTATTATAGTACGGGCTTTTTTGAACAGAGCCTGCATCAGTTTGGTGAAAGCTTCCCTTATATCATCATACAACACTACTGCCCCCTGCGCCGGCATATCAGGATCCTCAGGGATCTCAAGAAAATCGTACCATAGTCCATCCACACCGTAATGTGTAAATAGCCGCTCCCAGGCTTCGAGTAAATAAGAATGTACTTTTTCCAGGCGGGGATCCAGGTAAAACAGGGTCACAGGCGTATAACCGCGAAACTCATCTGCCTTATCGCTGTACCGGGTAAGCGCATCAAACCAGGAAATAGCCGCATCCGCATTGATATACAACCCATCTTCAAAAGAGTTAATATTACCCGCGGTAGTCATAGTACGCTCAAGTGATACACTTGCATACTTATTCGCAATGCCCGGCGCTTCTCCGCTTTCGTTGCCAAGATAGGAAGTGCCGCGAAGCACCGCACGCCCCACCTGATCCAACAATCCTAACGTAAGGGTATTGATTCCATTGGTTTGTTGCATCCAAATCGCCGGAAAATCATTTTCAGCCCGACTGACAGTTGTAAATTCAAACGGCAGATCTATTTTGTAGTGCTGCTGCTGCATCATGCCTGGAGTAAAAATTTTATATACTCCGGACTGGCTGGTGTTGCAGGTAATTTCATATGCATGCACTTTAAAACGCTGCCGGTTACTGCGTGTAATTTTAAAACAGACAACGGCTGCCTTTCCCTGGTTGTCTATATCGATTGCCAATGTATAACCGTTGCTTTTATAAATACCACGAATATCGTCAGAGTTCGATGCGTCGCCCTCCTTATCCCAGCTATCTGCGGAAGGCTCCAGCGTCCAGTTCATTTTAAAATTAGCCCGTAAAAATTTCCATGTGATGTCTGCGGAAGGAACAGAGAGGCTTTCAGATACTGCAGGAGATAGAGCAGGGGTATCGGCAGACCCTGCAAATACCAACCCTGTACAAGTCGCCATAGCTGCCGTAGTGCCTCCAACATTCCTGATAAAATTTCTTCGGGTAGTCTTCATTGGTAATAACAATTATTTCAACGGTTAAACCTGTCAATATTCAACAACTATTTTTGCCTCCCCAGTAAATCCGTTTATGCTAACAGTTTCCGTTTTCCTGTCGTAGGTTCCCCCCGTAACTTTCACCGGTTCTTTTCCCTGGGGATGGGGTAACCGAATGGTTACTGTATGTGGCTTAGAATTGAACTCCCCGCCAACAGTTGCTTCTATAAATCCCTTATTTACATGCGAAGTGGCTTCAGCATTCAGCTTACCAAAGTAGCTGCGTACGCCATTCAGCGAAATAGTCTTGCCGTCTTCCAGCCATTTCCGGGGAATGGTTTTAAAAAGGTTCAGCGTATCTCCATTTTCCATATAGAGCATCCAGCGGGTTTCCATCAAAAACCAGGCTTCTTCATGGGTTTTATGCGGGCTTACTTTATACATGTGTTCCCAAAAAGTATAAGTTTCCCTGTCTGCATGTGCTGATACCGTATAATAATAAGTATTCAAAAATGGTTTCACCATGCCCAATCTGGCCTGCAGCCAGTTATGCCTGCTGTAATAAGGCTGGCTAAACGCTGTATTGCCCTGATAAAACAACTCACTATGGTAGTTCAGCAATTTTTTAGAAGCAGGCTCTTCAGGGTTAAGCACTTCACAGAAAACCAAATACAAAGGTCCCAACATGGCATCGGGTGCCGTAAACGTTCCATGCGACCAGAACTTTTCCGCTTTTTGATACAGCGCCCTTAAGCCACTTGCCTCTGTCCATGGCGGAACGGTAGAACACCAGGTACCATCACCCAGAGGAACTACCGGCGATAGTGCCATTGCATTAAAGAAAGATTTCCTAATATCTTCTTTCCATGCATCGGCTTCTGACTTTATACGTTTATATTCTACCGGGTCTAATTCTTTTAAAATCTCGGCTATTCTGCTCATCCCCAGGTATGCATACCCGTTCAGCATGAACTGATGAAAATGATCTTCGGGGTCTGCCACCTTACCGTCAATCATGCCATAGCCTCTTCCTTTCAGTTCTTCCTTTTTATTTTTATTGCGCCAGTCTATTAAGTAATTACACGACTTGATCAGTTTATCTTTTACAGTTTTTGCCCAACCTATATCGCGGGTATATCTAAAATACTCACCCATCGTCCACAATGCCGCACCGGTTTCCACCATATAACCGCCGAAGTTTTGTATGAACCCATCGTCATGTTGCTTATCTAAAAAATAATCAAGACAACGTTTTGCCTGCTCTAATTTACCCATGGATGCATAAAATTGAATAATGGGGGAGCTCTCCGTGCCGATGGGTGAATACACGCCAATATTAGGCGCCAATGTGCCATTGGGCTCGTTTCCGTAAGTGATCAGATCTAAGTGTAATAACCCAGCCTGAATCATTTCATTCACTCTTTTCTCAGGTACTGTAATATGAGCGGCACTTTGTAATTTCCCGAACCAAAAAGCTTTGCTCTCCTGAAATTTCTGATTAAAGTCCGCCATTGCAAGCGCTGCTGCTCTTTCTCGGGATACAGGGCTGTGCGGCAGGTAAAAATCAATGATAGCCGTTTCATCTGGTTGAAGCAATATCGCAATTTCTTCATTAGGCAACGGCTTGCCATTTAACGTGGAAATACAAAATACCTTGTCGGTTTCATACAACGAGAAACCGTTCTCCGCTTCAAACTTATAACTTGAGCCACTCCACCAGCCGGTACCCGGGCGGGGTGTTTTAAACCAGGCATACCTGGGTACAACGCCGTTGTTTATAATCTTCGACCTGAAAAACAACACCGTTTCTTCTGTAGTATTGAGTGCTGCCGGTGTTCTTGCCTTTAAATCTTTTAATTGATCCTCTGTGAACATATGCCCCCCGCTGTACTGATCTGCAACCAGAAAATCCGTACCCTTTAACTCGCGAAGCGGGGACTTCTCAAATGCTATAAATGCAGTGGAATTATATACAACATCATCATCCACCAATGTGGAATTAAGTATTGGTAACACTCCCTGCTCCAGACGTCGGGATATATTTTTCTGAACACCCACACCCCTTCCCATTGTATAGAGATAGTTTACATTGCCGTTTTTAGTTTCTTCCAAACGAAGCGGGGAAGAAGACCGTTTGGGAGAAATAATATTCGCTTCTCCTATTGCAGCATCCGGCAAGCTTTCCGACAGCTCAAATATTCTCATATCCCTGCTGGTGCCGAGCCATATAGGTACGCTCATGTCACGGGTAATTTTAGCTGCAGACTCAAAGGATGTCTCTTCTTCTTCTTCAATACGCTGGATTTTCGTTTGAGATTTGCGTTGAAGAATTTCCAGTTCAACAGCTTCGTATGTTCTATTATCCATTCCGGGCAATACTGCCACCTGATAATCGGGTATAAAAATGGGATATTCCTTGTTAACGTCCCGCACAAAAAACGAAAATGGATTTTCTGCAGTTTTAACAGAAACCACGGTTGGGTTGGGTCCAATGGCAAGACTCGCATCTTCTATTTTTACTCTTATCCGTACTCCTTTGTCTGAAGTAGCCTCAAATGCATTTCCCTTCACCCTTCCTTTTCCTTTCACCACCTGAACCTCTTTTATGGTTCCATGATCTACGGTAACATTTCCTTTCAGAAAGGATTTATTCCATTCGATGTCTATAGTTACCGGCTTGTTTTGTGCAAAGACTTCACGCGCACAGAGCAATAATGCTAAAGTGAACACTCCAAAAAATATTATACGCATTTCTTTTGTTTTAGGAAAAAGATGTTATTCTGTAATCCTATTAATCGTAATTAGGATTTTGTACAAGTTTACTATTTCTATCCAATGCTGATTGCGGGATCGGAAACCAATAATTCTTTTCGGCATAAAAGGCCCGCATACCCCCGGGAGCCGGAACATAACTGTATTGCCATTCGCCGTTTACCTGCTTGATTACCACCGCATGTAACGGTCCATTTAGTTTATGCTCGGCGAGTTTCAATCGTACTAAGTCTAACCAACGTTTTTCTTCGAGGGCAAATTCCACTCTACGTTCCCTTAAAATAGCATTTCGCATTTCTGTCTGGTTAAGTCCTGCTTTTAGAGGCGGCAACTGCACTCTTTCCCTCACTTCGTTCACTGCATCGTATACAGACTGGCCTGGGCCCTCTGCCTCATTTTGCGCTTCTGCATAACCCAGCAATACCTCCGCATAACGGAACAATATAAAATGGGCGCTGTTCTGACTATTGCCTACAGTGGCATATTTGGGATCCATCATTTTCTTCCAATAATAACCAGTATTAGTAGCTTCATTGAGATTACTAAGGTCTGTTGCACTCTTACTACCTACTCCCTGCTTCATTACCATCTCAATACCCAACCATTCAGATCCATCGTAGATGATGTCATCGTAAAAACGTTGCTCACGACCCTCATAAGGATTGTCGGGATCATACCCGGACAGAGGATCTGAAACAGGTAATCCATTTGCCATAAGGTATGCATCTACCAACTCCTGTGTAGGATTTGAAAAGCCATAACCCCTGTATTGACTACCTACATAGGATGGCCCCATAACCCCGGTTAGTCCATTATTTCGATAATAGGGTTTATCAAAAATTACTTCACTATTATTGTTATTCTCCTCCAGAAATAATGCACGGTAATCGGGAAACAAATCATAGACTCCCAAATCCATTACTTGCTTAAAGGTGCTTGCTGCCAGTTCCCATTTTTGTAAATCGTTGGAAGGATTATTCAAAGGACTTGCCGCAAATAATTCACACCACCCCTTTAGGGTTAATCCGGCTCCTCTGGAAGCCCTGCCAGATTCCGGCTTTAAAGCGAGATCGGAAGAAATAGCATCTAACTCGTCAATGATAAACTTATAAGTTTCTTCAAAAGAACTACGAGCATAAAATATCTCATCCCCTTGTTCTGCTTGGTTTAATACTTTCGTAATAATTGGAACACCCCCGTAATAATTCCATAATTGAGCATAAAAATATGCCCTAAGAAAACGGGCTTCAGCCATTCTGATTTTCTTCCAATTATCAGACAAATCAGAGGTTGTAATTTTCTCGATAAAAAGATTTGCTTTTCGGATTTTGCTATAATTTCCCCATATATTCGGAGCGTTAGAAGCTGTATGATTTCCTTCTCCGAACACTGTCGAACTGTACTGTCCCGCAATTCCACTAATAGCATTGTCTGAAAAATGCTCCCAGGTGTCGGCTCCATTAAATGGTCCCTGTAAAGTACTGTAAATATTATTTAAGAACATATCACCATTGGCTGTCGTTGTCCACAAAATCGCATCTGACACCTGATCAGTTGGTACGATATCCAACTCTTTTGAGCAACCAAATAAAAATATAGGCAACCAAACTATTATAATAAGATTGACTTTTGTAAAATATTTATGGTTCATAATTAGTCAAGATTAAAAAGTTACATTAATACCTACTGAAACAACCTTTTGTTGCGGATAAGTCCAGGCGCTGGTAGACGAATAAGAGGTATTATTACCCAACTCAGGATCATACAGCAATTCTGTCCATGTAAAAAGGTTTTGCCCCGACAAGAATACGCGTGCTGCCTGGATATTCAGCCGATCTGACAAAACATGGGGAAAAGCATACGAAACATTCATGGTCTTCAATCTCAGATATGCCGCTTTTCCTACCCAATAGGAAGACGTTTGTAGGTTATTGGACATAGGATTAGAGGTAAGTCGTGGATAAGCTGCATTTGGGTTATCAGGTGTCCAGTAATCAAAATTAAATGTATATGCCTGCATACCGTTCCAGAACGGCATAATGGAGGAGGGATGGTAATAATAATTCACTTTGGCTGCTCCCTGGAAAAGAAGATCAACGGTAAAGTTTCTATACCGTACAGAAGGAGAAAACCCATAGATAATCTTGGGTGCAGCTACAGCGTCACCAATCGCTGCAAGGTCATTTTCATTAATTTTTCCGTCACCGTTCATATCCTCATAGCGGATGTCTCCGGGGTATACTTTACCCCAGGGCTGCGTTGCGATACCTGAGTTCAGCTTTCCATCATGATCGAAATCATCCGTTTGAAACAAGCCCAGTGCCTTGTAACCGAATTGCGTTCCCAGCGATCTTCCGGTTTGCCGGCGTTTAGGATTATCATAAGTTGCCGGCGTTTCAAATACCTCCAGCAGCTTATTTTTGGCATAAGTAAAATTACCGGTAAGCGATACCAAAACATTTTTTGAAACCGCATAACGGGAATTCAACATAAATTCAAACCCACGATTATCCATTACTCCCGCATTTACTTGGCTCAATCCTATGCCATATTCCACAGGCACTATTAAGTTAGGATATACCAGCATGTTAGAACGCTTCTCATAAAAATAATCTAACTCGGCATTTAATAATTCGTTCCACAAACCTAACTCAAGTCCCACATCTGTTTTCCTTGCTCTTTCCCAGGTAATATTCGGATTAGGTTCAATCCGTTCGCTAATGCCCATAACCGGGTTGCCAGCTACTACATAATTTCCACCTATCACATTATAGGTTCCCATGTACTGAAAGGGACTGCCCGCCAATGCCCCTACCTCTCCATATGAAGCCCTTAGTTTCAGATTGTTCAGGGCTTTAACATCTTTTAGAAATGATTCTTCGGACAAACGCCATCCGGCAGAAACAGCAGGAAAGAAACCAAACCGTTTGTCAGGAGCAAAATAGTAACTGCCATCATACCTGCCGCTAGCCTCCAACATGTATTTTCCTCCATAATCATATGCTACGCGGTATACCCATCCTTGCTGCCGGGCTTTCCAGGAACTGCCGCTGTTGCCCCAATCCTGAGGGTTGGAACTCCCCATATTCAGTTCATCTACCAACAGATCATAATTTCTTCTACTCAAAGCAAAACTCAGCCCCTGGTTATTCTTAGATTCAAACACGCCTACCATATTCAGATTGTGTTTGCCAAAAGAATTGCTATAGTACAAACCGGCCTGGTAAGTAAGCTGCTGCGATCGGGAATAGCTCTGGCTTAAACTAGCCCTGGGATCATTGAATGTAGCATCTGAAATTACATAAGGACGTTTAGTAGTATCAATAGTTGCCACCTGCATAGGTGTCCTCCAGGTTTTGTCGTCAATGTATGTCGGGTCAAAAGCAATTGTTCCTTTGAAGCTTAATCCTTTCACAAAAGGCAATTGTTGCGTAAGGGTCAGTTGTGTGTTGATATTAGTGGTATTATACCGGAAATAACCAGTACCAAAAATACCGGATGCTACGTGGTTCCCAAACATCCCATTGCTAAATCGAAAAGGTCCGTACAAGGGTGTTGCAAACCCCGCCAACTCAAAAATACGCCCTGTGCCATTTCCAGGATAATCGGAAGGGGGATATATAAGCCTTTGCGTGCGGCCTATAAGGCCAAGAGACAATTCAGTTGTATTTGACACTTTGGCATCCAGATTCAAATTAAGGTTAAAACGGTTGTTGGAAGTCGTCTTCCACATACCATCCTGAAGCTGATATCCTACACTGCCGTAATATTTTATCCTATCTGTCCCCCCGCTTATTTCTATATTGTGAGTTGTAAGTACTGCATTTTTGCTTACTAAATAATCCCATACATACTCCACTGGAAAAGCGTCCGGATCGGAACCATCTTTGAATTTCTGTAATGCATTGTCTGAATAAGGTATCTGCAAGCCATCGTTTTTTGCAGCTTCGTTCCGCAGCCGGGCATAATCGTAGTTGGTAACATATTTAGGTAACACTGTAGGATTTTGAAAACCGACATAACCATTATAAGCAAGTGATGGCGCACCGGTTTTTCCCCGTTTGGTAGTAATCAAGATTACACCATTGGCACCTGCAACCCCGTAGGGAGCCACTGCGGCAGCGTCCTTTAAAATGGTAAAAGATTTAACACTATTAGGATCCATCTGGGTGAACTGATTAAACTCGCGGGGAATGCCATCGATAATAATCAGAGGTTGCGTGGCGCCAGTAGAGGAGATACCACGGATATAGATATTTGATCCATCCCGACCAGGTTCGCCCGAGCCTTGTTTTACAATCACCCCAGATAAACGCCCACCCAGAGTGTTACTTAAATTTGCCACCGGCACATCACTTACCGCCTTCCCTTTAAGAGTAGATACCGCCGCGGTAAGAGAAGTCTTCTTCTGCGTGCCATACCCGATCACCACTACTTCGCCCAGGTCTTGTGACGCCTGTGATAATACAATATCCAGCCTTTGGGCATTGGTTATATCCACCGTAAGTGGTGTATAGCCCACAGAGCTGAATACCAGTTTGGCGGGTAGCCGGAGCCGCACCGAAAATGCCCCGGATTCAGTGGTAACTACCGTAGCATTTCCGCCTCCTACTGTTACGCCGGAAAGTAGATCACCAGATTGGGCGTCTTTTACAATGCCGGTAATGGTGGTTTCCTGTTGTGCCATTACAGCACTACCGAAACCGATACTCAAAAGCAGCAGGAATATTAATTTTCCCGGAGTGCAGGACTTCATCCTTTTTTTCATGATCTGTTAGTTTTGAATTCATAATTTTCATTTGAACACTGTTTGAGCGGCCAACTCCAAGCCACCGGTACTTCTTTAGCCCGGCTATACTACTGAACCAAAGTTACCTTTAGCTTATGCAAAAAAAAGTCACAATGTTTGCTGATGTCAATACAATATTTACGTATGAATATAAAATATAGATAATTATAGAAAATGATGTGTTAGTTAAACAGGTAGCTTGAGGCTGTATTTACAAAAACCGATACACTATTAACTTTAACAATTTTGCCTGAACGGAGAATAATACCTAATTATGTAAAAAAATTGCCAATATGAAAGTCATCTTTGAACATCAATCCAATCCTTCCGGCGCCGGGCTTTTAGTAAAAGAATACGTACAAACCTATTTCACTTCTCCTTATCATTTTCATGACCTGTATGAACTGATTTGGATAAAGAAAAGTTATGGTAAACTCTACGCTGGTAAAAACATAATGAACTTTCAAGATGGAGATATCTACGCCTTTGGACCAGGGTTTGGGCATTGTTTTTATAATGAAAAATCGTTTATCGAAAAAAATGAGAAAGCACATGCCATTGCGATCTTCTTTAAAGAAGATTTTCTGGGCAAAGGTTTTTTTGACCATACGATGTTTACAGGTATACGAGACTTTTTTTTGAAGTCAACATTTGGGATAAAAATTGAAACGCCACCACCCGGCTTGCACGTGCTGTTTGATGACATTACCCGCCAAAGGGGCATGGAGGAATTAATTACGTTTCTTCAATTACTTAATCAAATTTCACAAACTTCATCTTTCTCTGTAAAAATGCTGAACGACACGCAATCCGCTATTAAATTAACCAATAAAGACTCGGCCCGGCTGGAACCTGTCATCAAATATGTAATGGAAAATTTCAGGGAAGACCTGGACAGCAAAACCGCCGCCAGGATGGTTTATTTAAATGATGCTGCCTTTTGCCGTTACTTTAAAAGCAGAACGGAGCAAACTTTTTCCCAGTTTGTGAATCATGTGCGCATCACGCATGCCACCAATTTGCTAATCACCGAAGAGTGGGATGTTCTGCGCATCTGTTACGAAAGCGGCTTTAATAACCTTTCTTATTTCAACCGCCAGTTCAGGGAAATCACCGGTCAAAGCCCGAAAGAATACAGGAAGTCATTTAATGGTAAAAATGAAAACCTTATCATGGATACTAAAGAGGATTAGAATGCACTGATGCAAGCCATTGCATCTTTTAACCGCAAAGACCGCTAAGTATTCGGAAATAATCACAAAGGTGCTGCTGTGGTTAAAACCAAAAAATCCCGGCAATTGGTGTTGCCGGGAATCAAATATAAATAAGCCAAAATAATCTTATCCTAAAGCCACTCTTTTAAAATCAATAACTTTCAACCCGCTGTCAATACCTGTGAGATAATCGCCAACCGTTTTTCCATTGTCTTTTACAAACACCTGGGCGGTCAAAGTATTTTCTTTAAAGAAAGCATTGAGCTTACCGTCTGCAATTTTATCAATCATTGCATCGGGCTTACCGGCCATTTTAGGATCGTTTTTGATCTGTTCCGTTACAATTGCCTTTTCACGCGCAACTATATCTGCCGGCACGGAACCAGGATCCACAGCTACAGGGTTCATGGCAGCAATTTGCATAGCTACATCTTTACCGGCATCCGCAGCTTCTTTGCTTAATCCCACCAGCACACCAATGCGATAGGCGCCATGAATATAGGAAGCAACATAAGGTGCGTCTAAGCGCTCAAATTTGCTGATGCCTATTTTTTCACCAATGCTGGCCAGTTTATCATTTACCAGGTCAGCAATTTTTGCACCGTTAATGGTAACATTGTTCAGTTCCTCAGCACTTTTTACATTATGCTGTATGGCAGCATCTGCTATGCTTTGCGCAAAAGCCACGAAATCCGCATTCTTACTTACAAAATCCGTTTCACTGCTTATGCAAACAGCAATACCTGTCTTATTATCAGCAGTAGTCTGAGCAATCACCACTCCTTCTTTTGCTTCCCGGTCGCCACGAAGGGCGGCCACTTTCGCTCCTTTTTTGCGCAGCCAGTCAATCGCTTCTTCAAAGTCGCCATTTGTTTCAGTTAATGCCTTACGGCAATCCATCATTCCCGCGCCAGTCATTTGACGCAGCTTATTAATATCTGCTGCTGTAATTGTTATTGTTGACATATCGGACAATAATTTAATTAAGAATAAAATTGAAATGGTTCATGCTGCTATCTGCCGCCACCACCCGGGCGTCTGCCTGGTCCACCAGGGCCGCCGGTTGTACGTCTTCTCTGTCCACCGGGCGCACCACCCCTGTTGCCACCACCGGGTCGGTTAGCACCGGGTCCCGTACGGCTTCCCTGAGCTCTGCCACCTCTTTCTTTATCAGTGCCGCCAGCGTCATCTATATCCAGCCTCGGGCCCTTGTCCACCACTTCTTCTTCTGCTTCTTCTTCCGCTTTCTCGTTCTGGCGTTCGGCTAACCCTTCGGCTATGGCAGCAACAATATAATTGGTTATGATAGCAATAGATTTTGTTGCGTCATCATTTGAAGGAATTGCAAAATCTACTTTATTAGGATCGCAGTTGGTATCTACCATTCCAAAAGTAGCAACACCCAAACGTTTAGCTTCTGCAAGCGCTATATGCTCATGGCCAATATCAATAATAAACAATGCCGCCGGAACACGTCCTAATTGTGCAATACCACCCAACACCTTTTCCATTTTTTCTTTATCGCGGCTAAGGGTTAATCTTTCCTTTTTAGTGATGCTGTCAAAAGTGCCATCATTCAGCATCTTTTCAATGCTTTGCATTTTCTTTACACTTTTGCGTACTGTATTAAAGTTGGTAAGCATGCCACCCAGCCATCTTTCAGTAACAAAAGGCATATTTACCCGCCTGGCGCATTCGGTAACAATTTCCTTTGCCTGTTTTTTGGTGCCCACAAACATTATTTTTTTACCGCTTTTGGCTATGCTTTTTAATGCAGCAGCGGATTCCTGCAGGTTTTCAACTGTTTTATTCAGGTCAATAATATGAATGCCTTTTTTTTCAGCAAAGATGTAAGGCAGCATCTTTGGATTCCACTTCTTACGCAGGTGACCAAAATGAACACCAGCTTCGAGGAGTTGTTGTTGAAGGGAAGTATTATTTTCCATTTATCTGATTTGAAAACCTGCCAACCGGCAGGCTGGTTTGAAATGTTGCGTATCTGAAAACCGGCCCGCAGGCCGCTTTGAAAATTTCCAATATCCCCTTTCGGGAAATAAAAGGCTTAACGTTTGCTGAACTGGAAGCTCTTCCTGGCTTTTTTCTTACCAAACTTCTTGCGTTCAACACCTCTTGGGTCGCGCATAAGCAATCCGGCCGCTTTTAATGCAGGACGATAGTCTGCACTCACTTCCAGCAAAGCACGTGCAATACCCAGCTTTGCAGCTTCAGCCTGACCTTTAACACCACCACCCGAAGCATTAATTTTAACATCAAACTTATCCAGTCCCTCAACGGTTTTTAAAGGAAGTTCAACCTTGTTTTGAAGGTAGATCAGGGAAAAATATTGCTTATAGTCTTTGTCATTTACAATGATCTTCCCGTCTCCTTTTGAAAGAAAAACCCGGGTCACTGCTTCTTTACGACGACCAACGCCATTTTTTTGCTTTTCCATTTATTTTAAGCTTTAGGCTATTAGCGAAACCGCTATTAGCAGTTTTACCAATTAAAATTTCAATTCTTTGGGTTGCTGCGCAGCATGCGGATGCTCAGCGCCTGCATACACAAATAATTTTTTATATATCTTACGTCCTAAACGATTCTTAGGCAACATTCCTTTTACAGCCCTTTCTATTACAACTTCGGGCCGACGGCTAAGAAGGCTCCTGGCCGTTTCCTCTCTTTTGCCACCCGGGTAACCGGAAAAATTGATATAGTTTTTGTCATCAATTTTGTTACCCGTGAATTTTACCTTATCCGCATTAATCACAACAATAAAATCCCCACAATCAACATGAGGAGTGTAATACGGTTTGTTTTTGCCACGCAGCACAGCCGCAATACGGGCACACATGCGACCAACAGTTTGATTGGTGCCGTCCACAACATACCAGTTATGTTGCACGGTAGCCGCGTTCGCATGTTTGGTAGTGAAATGTAGTTTACTCATTATTTTCATTTTTTTACTCCTGCTCATACAAAACACGGAGTTGGTACCGTCGCCATCCCTTCGGTTACCGGTTAAAAATTGGAGCGCAAAGGTAGGAGGAATCTTTTAAGATTACCAAAATTTATCCCTATTATTTCACAAGCACCCTTGTATCTAATTGATAATCAGTAAAAATTTTGGTTCAAGTAAAGCAGTACAGGTAAATTCATCGCCTTTTCCGGGTAAAAATATTTTTTAAAATATGGTGTTCTTCACTGTTTAACTATATTGGCAAAAAAACTACCGCGAATGACCAGGAAAGGATGGATAATTTTAATATTGGTATTACTTGTTGCGGTAAGTATGTTTTTATCAAAGAACAAACAGGTAAAAAACTGATATATCATTCTGTTATTACCGTATCCGATAAACTGGGCATCCATACCCGAGTGCAATGGCCAGCAAACCTTTATTTTTTTTCCTGGATAAATGAAAAAATACATGAAAAGGGAAAAATAGAAAATAATTTAACGAGTTTAAAACAGTATATTGAAAATCCCTTACTGTATAATGGATCTTATAGCGGCATTATCAGGGCACATAAAGCATTGCAGCAATATATCATTATTGATAAGTCGTTAAAAAAAATAGCGCTCAGCTATGAAAAATTTGATGGAGACCGGCTTCCGCCAAATGATAGCGGAGATGTGAAAGTGGAGATTTGCTACCCGGTTTTTTAGTTTTTATTTTATGGAATATACCTCCTGGATAATGGTAAAGTTATTTTTACCTGTTGTTTTTGCGATATCTGCTGATGGGGTATGCCTGATCCAATAGCTGGTTGCGGGGCGTTTATCATTTTTTTTCAGCCATTCATACATAATGCTTATATCCTCATCCATGTCTGCATAGCCTTTTTGCGTTTGTATAATTACTGCCGGATGCTCTTCCATTTCTATCATTTCAAACGGTTCTTTCACCTCAGGTAAAGCGTCTGAAACCGCCACCGCAACACATAACAGAACAGTGGAATCATTCAATGTTTCATGCTGGCTTAAAAAGGTTCCCGGGTATATTATTTCTTCAGCTGGCAACCGAGCGGTTATTTTATTGTGTAAATACGCAATCTGATCTTTTACTTCGCTCAATGCCACGGTATCAGATAAGATTATGAGCTTGCTGGCAGGCATATTTTTTCGTTCAAAAGTTAAACCGCCAAAAGTGTTATCGGGGTGCTCAATGGCATTTTTAAACTGTATCATATTTTGCAGGAATGCCGTTCTGAACTCAGAGGGTTTAAACAGGAGTTGAAGCTTTTTAGCAATATTCGTTTTAAATACAAGTTCTTCAGACCAGTTGATCTGCATAGCCCAGCGGTTCTTCCGCAATACCTGTATCTGTCCTTCTTTTTCGTACCCCTTCTGATCTTTCAAATGATATTCAAATACTTTACTTTTTTTGGCAGGCTGCATGTTCAAAGAAGCAGGCCGGGGTTGTGGAATTTCAATATCGGAATACCACTTGTTCCAGTTAACGGTATCCTGTAAAGTACGGTATGTAATGAGTTCATCCGAGTTCACTATAATGTCTGCCCGATAGGTACGGCGCATAGGAATGGCCAGCAGGAAAAAGAGCGCTATCAAAAGCACCGTTAAAACTATTATTACAATTTTTTTTCCCTGCATGGATAGGTTTATTTTACAAGTACTGAATTTTAACTGCAGGCAGCCTCAACAGTTATTTTACGATTATAGTAATCATTTCGTTATTAATGCCTGAACAGGTATACATGTAAAATTATAAGGCCAGAATTATTTTTGACGGTTGATTTCGATGGTTGTTCCAAAAGCTTCGATGAAGGGGCGATATCCTTCGGTAATGCAACCTTCCATACGCGAAAACGATTACAGGAGAGATAGTATGTAAATCGGGAAAATGATGTCTGTATATAATTGCAAAAAGCGAAAGAAGTCTCTCGTTCCGTATTTCATATGTTACGCTTAACAGAGCACCGGATTAACCAATCAGATAGGCTAACCCGCTGTTTACAGAGTTACATAGATCGCATATCTTATTAGTTGCAAAAAGCTTCTCAATCAAATTGCGCGCTATTTTATATTCATCATGAATAGGGCATGGATGAGAGGAAGAACATTTGCTCAACCCCAGGCCGCATTCTTTAAATATTTCTTCACCGTCAATAGCGGCAACAATATTAACAATGGGCTGCTTTAGTTGTTCCTTAGAAATGTGAAATCCACCGGATGGTCCTTTAACGCTATTGATGACATTCTGTTTTACCAGTGTTTGCAATAACTTCCCCACAGTATGTTCACTGGCGTCAATATATTCTGCAATTTCTTTAATACCGGCGTTGGTATGGACATCATGCTTTGAAGCCAGATAAATAACAGCTTTTATGGCGGTTTTACAGGTATGACTCAGCATACATTATCTGTTTAAAAATTTTCGCCCTTCTTCCGATATCAGGTCGTAATTCCAGGGCGGGTCGAAAGTAAGATCAACATGGATTTCATCTTCCGGAAAAGTTTGTTGCATGGCCTGCGTTACGCCATCTACTATAGATTCACCCATAGGGCAAAATTGCGTGGTTAACGTCATGGTTGTACTGATTTTCCTTCCCGCTTCATCAAAAGCAATCTTGTAAATCAATCCGAGATCAGCTACGTTCAATCCTATTTCAGGATCTATTACATTGTGCAGCGCTGCCATGGCAATCGTAGATTTAATGTTATTGTTGGTTATTACATTCATAGCATTGCAGGTTTATGCAGTATTATTTTAAGTACATTAAAGTTATACAAACCCGCGGCCAGCAATAAAAGCAGGGCCGCAATTTGCAAAACAACAACTGCAGACAATAAAATACCAGTTACAAATAAAATAAACCCCGTCAGATACACCACAGCCATACCGGTAAATACCCGGTTACTGAATAAATTTTTGGGGTTCGGTGTTTTACCCAGTCCTGCCTTTTTATGGTATACTTTGTTCCAGATGATAAACGGCAGCGTCTTAAATGTCATACCCAAAATAATGGCTGTAATCCATCCAAAAAAAACAGTGAACCCGTACGCCAGCACCAGGCGGGTATTTTCGCCTGCCACCCACAAACCAATGATCATTATAATCAATAAAACAACGGGTAGTGCCATCATCACTACAGAAAGCACGGATATTTTAAGCTGCTCATCCACCTGTTTTCGTAAACGCTTTCTGTAAGCCTGCCTGCAATAATAACCGAACAGCAGCAGCGCTGCCGCAACAGCGGCAACCGGCAACAGGTAACAATAAACGGGAGGAGCATATAAAAACATGAAAGCAAATACGATCAATCCGAGATTAATAAGAATATATATCCACCATAGCAATTTGGCATTGGTATATTTTGAAATCAGGAACATAGGTATTAACCGGGAGCCTACACCAATGATCAGCAACAAGAACCAGCCAATCATACCCATATGTGCATGCAATGAAAGATAATGCAGGGAGTCTTCAGAAAACAAGGGTATTGAAAAATTATATACCAGCAGCAATCCTATAATAGTGGTGATCAGCAACCAAAGTCCGGCGGTAAATACAAATACCGCATGCACATTCTGTGTTTTTGATTTTGCCATGCTTATCCCCATGTTAATGAGGTATACAGCAACAGCGCCAATAACAAGTTCACCTCCGCGCCTTGCCACCCAGTTCATGTTAAAAGTATAAAAAGCATATACCAGCATCGGGATACCCACAGCTGCCAGTGCAAAAGAAATATAGGCCAATATATTACTGTATAATTTCCCTTCAATAAGTACCGGCACCAACTGGTGACTGGCGCCCAATATCACCATCGTGCCCCAGCCCAAAGCCATTGTATGTGTAATAGCTATTACATGCGGATGAAAATAATGCCTGCCGAATGCCGGCGCCGAAAAAACCAGAAGCAGCGTAGCAGCAAAAAAGGCAATGGAAGCATAAGCATAGAAAGGCAATACCACTTTGTATGAGGTGGTCTTAACCGGATCTGTGCTCAGTGAAGCGCCTAACATATTACTCGTTAAATATTAAAAGATGTACTTCACCATCGCTGATCTCTTTTATACGATAGCTAAATTTTCTTTCGGCCAGTTCAGGCAGTAAAAAAACCGGAATGCGCTTATGATAAACGTATAATGCGGTATCAGCCGGCAGGGTTTCCAGCGATTCCAGTATCGTCATCATCGGGCCGGGCATTTCCAGTTGCCGTACATCAATTGTTCTTATATGGTTTTCAAATTGTTTCACTAAAATATCCCATCCTTCGCTGTTGCCTGCAGGTGCGTCTTTAACAGGCGTTTCAATAACGGTGGCTTTGTAAAAATAAGTCTCCACCCAGTCTTCTTTAATAGTATCGGCATAAGAAACAAAACCTTGCTTTTCCAGCAATGCCATTAACGGTGTTGGTTCAAAACTATTAATGATCTTTAACACCTGCCCCTGTTGTATGGTTTTCACTTTCTGAACAATAATACTAAGCGGGTCTTTTCCCGAAGCGATAAGCGGGCGAACGTCCAGTTCAATGATCTGCTCTTTTTTGAGTGACGTAATAAATGCCGGCAATACCTTTTTTTCTTCTATCCCAACCGGTGTAGCTGTATCGGCTTCAAAACCCAAAGGTTTAAGCTTAATAAAAAAGTCTTCTACCGTACATCCTCCTACCTTAGCCGCCATTGCCAAACTGGTTCTGCCCGCCATTACCTTGCGCAGTATAGGATTACGCAATTTTTCAAATTTGGGGCTAACAGCTATAATGGCATCCAGTGCACCGGAGTTTTGCTTAAGTATTGCGGCAATTTTTGTGCTGGCAGTAATCGTCATTATTCAAAGTATTGTGGATACAATTGCAGTCTTTCATCAATATCATGAAAGATTTTTTCGGCAGATGCTGTATCATCAGCCTTCTTCAATTCATTTACAGCTTTCAGTAAAGGTTCAAGCCACAGGTGCAAAGCGTCGTGGTCGGGGCCCTGCATTTTACATTCCTGTACCATTTTATTTAATCCTTTTTGCAGGTCGTCGGCTACTATCTGGTAATCAGCCAAACTGGTATGCGGTTCCGCGGAAAAATTTTGAACAATGGTGCGGATATCCACCACATTCTCATTGGTAGGCGCATCCGCCTTCCATTTTTGTCCGTTGTTCAGTGTTAACATGGCGTCATGGGCATGATCCTCCGATTGTGCATGCGTTTCAGTTTCAGTATCAGAAGAAGGGTTTGAATTACACGCCCACAAGAGACTGGCGACCAGGAACATCGTTATTGACTTTTTCATTTTTGCTGATTTTATTAGTTATGCTTTTATTCTTTGTTTCCGAAGATCTGATGATGAGCCGCAGCGACTGGTCGTAGGTAACGTATTGCCATATCCAGTTTACCAGTATCAGTAACCGGTTTTTAACGCCAATGATAGACATCAGGTGTACAACCAGCCATGCCATCCATGCCACAAAGCCTCTTAGTTTTATACCCACGGCTTCCGCTACTGCACGGTTCCTTCCTACAATTGCCATACTTCCTTTATCTCTGTAGGCAAAGGGTCGCATTTCTTTTTGCAGTGCCAGTCTTTTTAAATTTGCCGCCAACTGAACAGCCTGCTGCATGGCAACAGGAGCAACCTGGGGATATCCTTTGGGATTCGCCCTGGTTTGCATTCTTGCCACATCACCCAGTGCAAAGATATGATGATCGTCTCTTAACCTGTTAAACTCATCCACTTCAATACGATGATCAGCCAATACACTTCCAGGTGGTATTCCTTTCAGTGCACTGCCTTTTACACCTGCCGCCCAGATAAGGCAATAACTGTAAAGCGTTGTATGGTTGCTTAATGTTACCGCATAGCCGTCATAGCTTTTTACGGAAAGTCCGGTGTGCACTTTCACCTTAAGTGTTTTCAGATAGGATTTGACCCTTGCGGCAGACTCCAAACTCATTCCATTCAATAAACGCGGAGCCGCTTCAATGAGATGAATATTCATGTTATTAAAGTTCAGCTCCGGGTAGTCGCGGGGCAAAATCTGTGCTCTCATTTCAGCTATGGATCCTGCGAGCTCTACCCCGGTTGGTCCGCCTCCAACAATAACAATATTTAACAATGCCGCCTTCTCCTGTTTGTTTCCTGTAATCAGCGCCTGTTCATAGTTTTGCAATAAAGTATTGCGCAAAAGCAACGCTTCGGATACCGATTTCATTGAAAAGGCATTTTGAGCAATATCCCGCATGCCAAAATAATTGGTAGCAGCCCCCTGGGCCAGCACCAGAAAATCATAATCGAGTGCTCCGGTTGAGGTAGATATTTTTTTATCGTCCGGATGTACAGCTATTACTTCTGCAATGCGGATAAATACATTTTTCTTTTTTTGAAATATTTTACGTAGCGGAAAACTAATACTGTTGGGTTCCAAACCAGCGGTAGCCACCTGGTAAAGCAATGGTTGAAACTGATGATAATTATTCTTATCTAATAGGATTACCTGAAAAAATGCGGAGGATAGCTTTTTTGCAAGGGTGAGCCCCGCGAAACCCGCCCCTACTATCACCACTCTCTGTTGCGTTAACAACTTATCGGGAATTTCCATAATATCGTCATTTAAATAATGTCCCTAAAACTATTTCGCCCGTTTCGCAGCCGGCGCTTGTTCATTTTATCCTGCTTAAACATAATTATAATTACACCTGCCGCTTTGTATTTTCGGGAATCACCGCCCATTCAGACCCTGCCCTATTTTCCTTGTAAACCACTAAACCAAAATAATCAGTCAGGAATACACAGCAACGGGCCTGATGGCGGCTTAGGTGTCAGGGCTCTTCATGGATTTAAATGCTTTTCAAGTGCTATCGCTTTTGGGAAGAGGATATTATTTTCAAGATGAACATGGATATGCAGATCTTCTTCAAAATCATTCAGCATTTTAAACAGCAGTCCGTAACTGGCACAAGCATCTTCGGGCAAAGCGTAATTATTACTTAGTGTTCTGATCTCTTCCATACTTTTGCCGGCCGTTTCATGTTCCGCCTCCATCATATGGATAGGATTTTGTACAGTGCCAAATTGCACGGCACGCGGCGATTGACTCCTGTCTTTTGCCATTAAAAGCTCCTTAATGAAAGGGAATAATATTTTTTCCTCCTTCACTATGTGTTCACTCAACTCTTTATTTACCTCTTCTACCAATTGCTGAATAGGGATCAACTCCGGGTGCTGTGCACCATGCACCTGCGCTACCTTCAAAGCATACGCTTTTATATCGGGCAATGTTTTGCGTATATAGCTGTGATGAGTGTTCACGATATAGTCTGCCAGAAAATCAAGGCTCCAGTCATTGTAAGGCAAAGGACGCGCCGCTGGGTTTCTATCGGCCTGCTGCAGTTCCCTTTCAACTTTAGTTACATCAATTCCTTTTTCTGCGCAGGCTTCTTTCACGGTTTTCTTGCCGCCACAACAAAAGTCCAATCCATATTTCTTAAATACTTCCGCCTTACGCAAATCCTTGGCGGCTATTGCTCCCAGCGTCTCTTCATTCTCACCTGTGACCTTTTTACTGATCCGAATCTTCCACCATTGCGGACCTTCTTCGAGGTATTCCCATTTAAAAATATTGCCTCTTTCTCCCAGCAACTGATAATAGAGCGGCTTAGGGTCGTGATCATTATGAATGATGAGGCTTTCCCCTTCTTCCAGATCATCAAACCGGGCAAAAATAGTAGGATGCTTTTGACGGGGTTCCAGTAGGGTTACGTTGAGTATGTTCTCTGTAATGGTATCCATTGCAATGCTTTTTTAAAAGTTTAAATTTATAGCACAAAGCTAAGTCATTTTTATAATAAAAGTATTTAATTACTTTTATTATTTCGATTTTACAGTTTCGTGACTATCTTATATCATTTTCAGGTAAAATCAAAGCCAGGTTGTAACTTGCCAACTGCCGTAAAAGTACAATCTGCTTGTTCGTGTCTTCACGAATCAGCTTCAAATTCCCGTTTCGTGGTAACGAACCGGGTGGTAAAAGAATATACATCATTCAATTTAAAGATCACTATGCAGTACCGCATTCCCGGTAAAACGGGTTTAAGCATATCCGCACTGGGCTTTGGCGTGTCGCCGGTAGGTAATGTATTTGAGCCGGTAGAAGAACAGGAAGGCATAAACGCTGTTCACTACGCTATAGATAACGGTATCAATTTTTTTGATGTGGCGCCGTTTTACGGTGATACGCTTGCTGAAACCAGGCTGGGAAAGGCCCTGGAAGGAAAAAGGCAGAACATCATACTGGCTACCAAATGTTGCCGATATGCCACTCATTTCGATTTCTCGTATCAGCGTGTGCTAAGCAGCATTGATGAATCCCTGAAAAGATTAAAAACGGATTATGTAGATATACTGCAAATCCATGATATAGAATTTGGAACGGAAGAGCAGCTACTGAATGAGGCAATACCTGCGGCAATAAAAGTAAAAGAAAGTGGCAAGGCCCGGTATATAGGGTTCACCGGATTGCCGGTGCGCTACCTGGCGCATATAGCCCGGCAAACGAATGTGGATACAGTGCTTTCCTGGGCGCATTACAATTTGCTGGAAGATGAGATTAATGATGAGTTGGTACCTCTTTCTTTGGAAAAGGGATTTGGATTAATGAATGCCGCTCCTTTTTTACAACGTATACTAACGGATGCTCCTTTACCACCGTGGCACCGGTCACCTAAAGAAATGATCGCTATACAACCCGCACTTATCAGCCTTTGCCGTAAATATGGCCTGGCGCTGAGCGATGTGGCTTTGTCTTACGCCATCGCGCATCCGCATATAGCAAGTACCATTACCGGCATGTGCCAGGTTGAAAAAGTTAAACAAAATATTGCTGCCGCTACCCTTGATATTCCCGGTGAGTTATTGCTTGATATTGAAAAGCTGGTAGCCCCTGTAAAAAATAAAATGTGGTTTGAAGGCCGCAGCGAAAACAACATACCTAAACAACAATAGTTTTTATATGAGAGCTTTAGTTTTGGTTGAACCCGGTAAAACGGAGATCCGCGAAATACCCATGCCTGTACCAACCGGTGAGGAAGTGCTGCTTCGTATTGGCATGGTAGGCTTTTGCGGAGGCGACTTAAACGGATTCAAAGGTCTTTTTGAAATGCAGGAATTTCCCAATGTGCTGGGACACGAAGTGGGCGCCATAATAGAAGCAACCGGGAAAAATGTACCCGCAGACCTCACACCTGGTATGAAGGTAACACTGAATCCTTATCTGAACTGCGGCGTATGTATTGCGTGCCGCAAAGGCCGCCCCAATGCCTGCGTTGACAATAAAACAATGGGGGTAAGGCGTCCGGGCGCCATGACGGAATATATTGCGGTTCACTGGAAAAAATTGCATGCTTCAGCAACTTTATCTTATAAAGAACTGGCGCTTGTTGAACCGCTTACAGTAGGCTTTCACGCTGCAAACAGGGGAAGGGTACAGGCAGGCGACAAAGTATTGGTAATGGGCTGTGGTATAGTAGGACTGGGCGCCATTGCGGGATCGCTGAACAATGGGGCGGAAGTTTTTGCAGCCGATATCAGCGATTATAAAACCGGTATCGCCAATGCTGTGGGCGTATCCACAGCCATTAATACAACTACCACCAATTTAAAACAAGCCTTAGATGAATGGACGAACGGCGATGGTCCAGATGTGATCATAGAGGCGGTGGGCAACCACGAAACCTACCGGGCAGCCGTTGAACTGGTGTCGTATACCGGAAGAGTAGTATACATTGGCTATGGTAAAAAACCGGTAGAATACAATACCGGTGTATTTGTACGAAAAGAAATTGAAATATTGGGTTCCCGTAATTGCCTTGATGATTTCCCGGTTGTAATTCAATATTTGGAAGCGGGTAAATTTCCTGTTGACGCCGTTATATCAAAAACCGTATCGCTTGATAATGCGGGCGAAGCATTACAGGACTGGGCGGAGAACAGGGGCAATATTACCAAGATCATGGTTGATTTTACAGTATAAACAAAACAGATGAAATCTGCAATAACGATAGCACTGGTACCACAAATAAAAAGCGGGCCCTGGGTATTTTGGGAAAACTTAGAAGATTCCGTTGTAAAAGCAGCCGCATTGGGATTTGATGCGGTTGAGCTTTTTACGGTTTCGGCAACAGCGGTTGATACCTCCCTGCTACAGCAACTTTCAGAAACCTATCGTATACGAATATGCGCAGTTGGCACCGGGGCCGGTAAAGTGATACAGGGCTTAACGCTTACCGATCCTGATGCGGGTGTGCGTGCCCGTGCCATTGAATTTATAAGCGAAATGATTGATTTTGGCGCAGCCTTTAACGCGCCTGCTATTATTGGCTCCATGCAGGGTAATATACCACAGGGCACTGAAAGAACGATTGCTTTGCAATGGCTGAGTGAAGGAATAAGCCTCCTCGCTGATAAAGCAAAAAAGAAAGGAGTAGCTCTGATATACGAACCATTGAACCGATACGAAACCAATATATCCAATTGCTTCGCTGATGCCATTGCCTGGTTAAAAATGCTTGATACAAATAATATAAAATTACTGGCCGACCTGTTTCATATGAATATAGAAGAAGCCTCCATACCCGAAACGATCTACCAATACGGCAGCTATATAGGACATGTACACTTTGCCGACAGCAACAGGCGCGCCATGGGCATGGGACATACAAACATGAACGATATTGCAAAAGCTTTGCGGTACATTTCTTACAACGGGTACATTTCTGCAGAAGTGTTTCCCTGGCCCAACAGCGATGCAGCCGCCCGGCAAACGATCAATGCTTTTAATACCTGGTTCAAATAAAATAATTATGCAAAAATTCTGTCTTACGCTTGATCTGATAGATGATGCTGAAAGCATCAGGGAATATGAAAACTGGCACAAGCCCGGCGCAGGTTGGCCCGGAGTGCGACAAAATGACCTCGATGCCGGGATCACCAATATCGAAATATACCGCACAGGCAACCGAATGTTTATGATACTGGAAACGGACGACAACTTTTCATTCGACAAAAAAAAGCAGTTAGACGCTCATTGCGCCAAAGTACAGGAGTGGGAAGAACTGATGTGGAAATACCAGCAGGCCATTCCCTGGGCAAAGCCCGGTGAAAAATGGGTGCTGATGGAAAAGATCTTTCAGTTTGAAGGGAGATGAATAATAGGCCATGCCCTGGCTCGTGCTTCACGAACAGCTTTCAACTTGTGTTTCGTGGAGACATAAGGGGTGAGACATCGTCTCGGAAGAACATACAGATAACGAAGCCGGGAGACCACTCATTAAGCAATTGCATTAGCACATTAAGAAAGGAGTAACCCTTCCACATTATTCACATTTCCCACATTTTCACATTACTCATATTATTCACATTATTCAATAATACCTTCCCAGCAGCGGATGTTCAATGATCTTTTTTTTCATTTGCAGCGGATTTATAATGCCCTGCCGGGCATATACAATTTTGCCGCCAGGCTCTACCAAAATAGTATAGGGTAATCCGCCCGGCCAGTTGGGGTCTACTGCTTCAATAAGCTGATACTTGTCATCTGCATTAAAAATATAATTGGCATTGGAAGCCTGTTGCTTTTGCAGGAACTGCAATACCTTTTCTTTTTTGGCAGGATCATCGGCGCTGATGCTGATGAATTCAAAATCCCTTTTGCGATACATCCTGTTCATGGTTACAAATTCCGGGAACTCCGTAACGCAGGGCCCGCACCAGGTAGCCCAGATATTGATCAAGCGCAGCTTATCGGAATCGTTTCTCAGCAAATCTTTTATTCCTGCTATATCTATATCATTCAGATGCACGGGCTCTTTTGCCCACTCCTGCTGCGCCTTGATGATCCAGTCGCTTTTCTCTTTCCACTTCGTGGAACATCCAAAAACTTTTGTAGTGGGTGTTGTTACTTCCCTGTTGGCAAGCAAAGCTTCAATTGCGTCCTGTGTATCAAAATGCTTTGGTGTTTTTGCAGGATTTTCCATATCGTCTATCCTTCCCTGGAAACGAAGTTTACGTGTTTCATCAAATATAAAAACATGCGGGGTAACGGCAGGGCCATACGCCTCTGCTGTTGCCTGTGTATCGCCATCATACAAATACGGAAAATTGAATTGCTTTTCTTTGGCACGGATCTTCATCTCTTCAAACGAATCACTCAAGTCTGTATAGTCCAGCTCGCTTAAGGTAATTGATTTAGGATCATTAGGCATAATAGCAACAACGGCAACGCCCTTGCCCGAATAACCGGCGGTAAGCTTTATGATACGATCTTCATAAGCCTGCGCAGTAGGGCAATGATTACATGTAAAAATGATCACCAATAGCTTGCTATTGCTGAAAGATGCGAGCGTATATGTTTTACCATCAATAGCCGGCAATTTAAAATCGGGTGCAACGGCGCCGATAGCAAGCGTTTTATGCTCCTGCTGTGGGCGGGCATAGCCAGAAGAAGACTGCAGTAAAAATAAAATGCTCAGCAGCGAAACCGCAAATGAATGCTTCATAACTGAATATTTTACTAAAAGTTACAATTTTTTGGCATTACGGCTTATAGTAATGAACCTAAAATAAAAATCACATGCTCCCAAAAGCGGTTCTGTTTATTGTAATGTACAGTACCAGGCCGATTACAGCGGCAATGCAGCAGAGCTAACTTAGCATTACCCGTTTAAATTATTCATCAGTGCTTCGGGGGTATCACTAAAAACAATACGCTCTTCCGGACGGTCATATAAAAATCCTTCCGCTTCCATTTTATGTATATGCTCTGCTAAGTACCGGTAATAACCCTTTGTATTAAGCATAAATATTTTTTTGTTGTGAATGTTTAACTGGTTCCAGGTAAGCATTTCAAACAACTCATCCAAAGTGCCGTAGCCACCAGGTAAAACAATGGCGGCATCGCACAATTCGTACATCAGTTTTTTTCGCTGATGAATCGTATCGGTAACGATAAGCTCTGTTAACCCGGTATGTTGTTGCTCCCATTCTATAAGTATTTTAGGTATAACGCCAGTTACCCTGCCGCTACTTTGTAATGCGGCATTGGCTACGGAAGACATCAAACCTTTGTTACCACCTCCATATATCAGTTTAAGTCCGGCTTCCGCTATCAGTTTACCAAGATGCGCCGTATCCCTTTGGTATTGCGGATTGGCGCCCGGTTTGGATCCGCAAAAAACCGTTACCGCCTTAATTTGCATAAGTCTTGTTTTGTGATACAATGATAAAAGTTTTATCTTTCCCGCTAAACTTTAATTATACCATATGTCTCCATGGCTGCTTTTTTCATTTGTAGTAGGATACTTTGTTTTGCTTTTAGTGGTGGCTTACTACACTTCCCGAAACTCCAATAATGATTCTTTTTTTATTGGCAACAAGAGTTCCAACTGGATGCTGGTGGCTTTTGGAATGATTGGCACATCCTTATCGGGTGTAACTTTTGTGTCGGTACCGGGAACAGTAGGCAGTTCTGGCTTTACTTATTTCCAGGTGGTTATCGGCTATTTGATCGGTTATTTCCTCATTGCGTTTATTCTGCTGCCCTTGTATTACCGGTTGAACCTCACATCCATCTATAATTACCTGCAGCACCGCTTTGGAATGGTCTCTTATAAAACCGGCGCCCTCTTTTTTATTATTTCCAGAACACTGGGCGCAACGGCCAGGCTGTATCTTGTGATCAATATTCTGCAGATATTCATTCTCGACAACCTGGGCATGCCTTTCTGGCTAACCACAGTGGTCATCCTGCTGATGATCATTCTGTACACTTTCGAAGGAGGCGTTAAAACCATTGTATTTACCGACACGCTGCAAACCTCTTTTATGTTGCTGGGATTGGTTGTATGTATAATCTTTATAATGAACAACCTGGGGCATAGCTTTACCGGAACGCTGAATGAACTGAGCAGCCTTGGGCTGACCAGGATATTCAATACGGATATTAATAGTTCTTCTCATTTTCTGAAACATATTATGGGCGGCGCATTCATTACAGTTGCCATGACGGGGCTCGACCAGGAAATGATGCAGAAGAATATCAGCGTTAAAAACCTGAAGGATTCCCAAAAGAACATGGTTACCTTCAGCATTATCATGGCATTGGTAAATTTCTTATTCCTCTTCTTAGGTGGATTGTTGTACATGTTTGCAGCTGAGAAAGGGATCAATGTTCCGCCTGATGACCTGTTTCCTACGGCTGCGCTGAATTACATGCCAACAGCAGTTTCCATTATTTTTATCATAGCGCTCATCTCTGCCCTGTTCCCCAGTGCCGACGGAGCATTAACTGCTTTGACCTCTTCGTTTTGCTTAGACATCTTAGGTTTAAAAAGAAAAGAAGATTGGAGCGAAAGCAAACGAAGAAAGGTGAGGCTGACCACCCACTTCACTTTTGCGTTTGTATTTTTCATTATCGTGCTGGGTTTCAAATGGGTTGATAATAAATCAATCATTGATGTAATTCTGAAAGTGGCAGGCTTTACTTACGGGCCTTTGCTGGGTCTATTTGCCTTTGGTATTCTTACCAAAAGAACCATCAACGATCGCTTATCACTATATGTTTGCCTGCTGGCTCCATTGTTGATTCTTGGTGTTGATATGATCAATAATATTGAATGGTACCAGCCGCAAATGAATTTGAACGGACAATGGGTTGAAAATATTAAGGCTCTTTCCAAATCCGTTTTCGGTGATTTTAAAATCGGGTACGAACTACTGATCTACAATGGAATACTTACCTGTCTCGGCCTATGGGCCATTTCAAAAAAGCCTGTTCTCACAAACTAAACTCTTGTAAAGTACGTTATATCAATGAGCGGCCACTGCATAAGCGGTGGCTTTGCTGTCTGTTCGGGGATTGAATGGTGAGTAGTGAGTAGTGAATATGAATAAAAGATTTACTCTTCACAATTGCCTTTTCACTCTTCAACAAACATCCAGCTAAAATTTAATTGACTCTACACCGGTTGAATGTAGTTTTTATACAAAAGTAAAAGAGTATGAATGCAACCATCAAAACACTGAAGGAAAGACACTGGAAAGAAAGCCAGGCCCACAGCAGTTGGCAGATATTTAAAATTATGGCCGAATTTGTGGAAGGCTTTGAAGCATTGTGTAAGACAGGACCCTGTATCTCTGTATTTGGTTCGGCCAGAACAAAGCCGGGAACTGTATATTACGATCTTTCTGTAGAAATAGCTCGACGACTTTCGGAGGAAGGATTTGGTGTTATTACCGGTGGCGGACCCGGCATTATGGAAGCAGCCAATAAAGGCGCTACGCTGGCTAACGGCAAAAGTGTTGGATTGAATATAGACCTGCCGTTTGAACAGCGCCCCAACGATTATATTGATAAGGACAAGCTGCTGAACTTTGATTATTTCTTTGTGCGCAAAGTAATGTTCACCAAGTATTCGCAGGGATTTGTTATGATGCCCGGTGGATTTGGTACCCTGGACGAATTTTTTGAAGTAGTTACTTTAATACAAACTGAAAAGTTCAAACAAATGCCCATGGTGCTGGTAGGTAAAAAATACTGGCAGGGACTAATCAACTGGCTCGAAGATGTGATGCTGGTGGAAGGCAATATCAATCCCGAAGATCTTGCCTTATTTGAAATTGTTGACACCGCGGAAGAAGTGGTGAGCTATATGTTAGACTATTACCGCACAAGACAACTGGCGCCGAATTTTTAGGGTGTGGCAGGATATTGGGTTGCAGGTTACAAGTTACAGGTTGCAGGCTGCAGGTGTTCAGGTTGCAAGTTGCAGGTTACAAGTTTCAAGTGGCAGAATTTCAGGGTTTCAGATTTAGAGCTTATGCTTTCGGGCTTTATTTGGTATTTGCTATTTGTTTACTGATATTTTATCTGCTCAAAGCCGACTGCTGACAGCCCTAAGGCTTCGAATTTCTCTTAAATACCTGCACATTATCGTTATTCTTTATAAAAAGAACAGCAGATCCCTTTTTATTATGCAACTGAATAATATCTCTTACTTCACCTTTTACGATCATTCCTGTTTTTGAATTGGGCACAAAAGTATAATTCCCCTTTCCATCGCCTTTCAAAAAACTGCTGTAACTGGCATCGTACCTGCCTATTTCCGGTTTTACGCCAAAGAAGTTACCGCCAAGCAAAATATCGGTTAATCCATCGCCGTCAAGATCGTTTATTAAGATACCGTATACAGGAGAGAATTGCGCCTGTAATGGCAGAGGCATCAAAGTAAAATTCCCTTTCCCATCATTTAAGGCAATACAGGTATTAAACTGTTCCGCCTTTCTTACAATGGCACCCTCCAGATCGTTTTTCGAAAAAACCTGGTGAATGGTTTTGCCCGCATAGTCTGCATATTTTAGAAATTTCTTTTTTAAACCGGGTAATTGCATCACCATATCACCGCGCAAAGGCAGAGGATAGGATACACTGTCTGATTTATAATAGCATAGCACAGATTCTGTTTGACCGTTCTTGTCGAAATCTTTTACGTACAATTCTACAGGATGAGCAACATCGCCCTTTATTTTTGAGTTCAGTCCGAGGTTGCCCATTACAAAATCAACGTTTCCGTCACCATTAATGTCTGCGGCCTCAATGCAGTTCCACCAGCCATTAGAAAACGGCACTTCGTTTTTTACCAATTTACCATTTGTATTTTTAAATATAGTCAAAGGCATCCAATCGCCTACCACCACCAGTTCAGGCCTGCCATCGTTATCTGTATCGGTCCAACGGGCATCCGTAACCAACCCAATGTTCTTCAGCCCCGGAGCATCATTTTCTGTCTGGTCTGTAAATTTTCCCGTACCGTCGTTAATTAAAAGAAAAGAATTGGGCGTTAGTCCATACGCACCCGGTAAAACGCGACCGCCTATGAATACATCTATATCACCATCGCCATCCATATCAGCAGCCCTTGCGCAGGATGCAGTAGTAGTAATTACAGGCATGTTTTGCGGTGCATAGGAAAAATTGCCCTTGCCATCATTCAGGAACAAGCGTGGTCGCAGCGTTGCAGCCGCTCCCTTATCTTCGTTGCCTCCATAAACAATCAATAAATCATTATCACCATCTTTGTCTGCATCAAAGAATGAAACGCCTGTTTGATCTGTAGAATTGGCTACAGAAAAAGCCTGCTGCTGAGAACGTAGCAATGATCCGTTGGCCTGCTGAAAAAACAACTTTCCAAAATCTGATTTTGCACCTCCAATAAAAACATCATCTAGCTCATCGCCATTTACATCGGCCACGGCGCATTTAGGACCTTCCATTGAAACCATTTTCGGCATCAGCCTTTCTCTGTCAAAATCAATAAATAAATTTTCCCGGTGTGCAGAGCCACCCGAAACCCATTTCGCCGTTACATCGGTATATAAAGCGTGCACCGCGGGTTGCGGTATAAATTTGTCATTCGCTTCTTCCTGTTTCAGCACTAGGTTTGTATTGATACTTACATTTTTCAAAGTTTGCTTTTTCTTATCCTGCCATACAACTACTACCGAATCAATGCTGGTAATAGCGCCCAATCCAACAGTTAATACAGGATCAACACTTGATTGAAAACCGCGTGAAAGCATTTGGTACAGGTCGTGTGTCTGTCCGCCTGCATACACTGAAATTTTTGATCCTATACCCAAACTATTTTTCCCCTCACCCTGAAGCTTTATTTTCAGGTAAGCACTGTGCAATTTTTGTGTAGCGTTGTTGCGGTACACAAAAGCGTCCATATTTACATTGTTCACTACAAGATCCAGATCGCCGTCGTTGTCGAGGTCGCCATAGGCGGCGCCATTGCTAAAGCCGGGCATACCCAATCCCAATGGATAGGATTCATTCAGAAAAGTCAGATTTTTCTGGTTTATAAAGGCGTAATTGGGTATAGGATTGGAAGCAATAGAATCTAAAAATTCTTTAAAATTGAATTTCCCTTCGGTTATCACCCGTATACGGTTTTTATCGTTGGCCAAAAAATCTATAAAATCCTGGTTGGTCAGGTCTTTGTAAATACCATTGCAAACCAGTATATCCTTCCATCCATCATTATCAAAATCAAAGATCAAAGCGCCCCAGCTCCAGTCGGTAGCCGCCACGTTGGCTAAAAAGGCGATCTCAGAAAAAGTATCATCGCCATTGTTTAAATGCAATGCATTCTGAAGGTACTGGTAATAAAAATCTCCCTTCACTTTGGCATTAAAAACGTCGTAATCGTCGAATTTGGTAACTGTTTTTAACTTATAATCACCTTCCGGAAGCATTTCGGTGGTGAAGATATCCGGTCTGCCGTCGTTATTAATATCAGCAATATCGGACCCCATGGAAGCAAGGCTGAGATGCCCTGTCCTTTCTTCTATGGATTCTTTAAACGTTCCGTTTTTTTGGTTGATGTAGAGATAATCTTTTTCGAAAAAGTCGTTACTTACATAAATATCCGGCCACTGATCGCCATTTACATCGGCCACACTAACACCCAGTCCAAAACCGATTTCACTGCTGTATATACCCGCTTCTTCACTTACATCGGTAAATTTTTCATTGTCATTTCTGTATAATTTATGCCCTCCTATGGAATCGCGCACATTCCGGATATTTTTGTTATAGCCAAAGCTGGCAATAGGTCTGAAACTATTATTGAGCATATAACAATCCAGGTCGCCGTCAAGATCGTAATCGAAAAATACAGCATGGGTGGTCAATCCTCCTTTTTCCTGGAGCCCGTATAACAAGGCTTCTTCTTTAAACGTTAAATTACCCTTGTTGATAAATAATTCATTGGCGCGGTCGTCACCTTTAATATTGCCGGAATTGCACACGTATATATCCAACAGTCCATCGCCGTTCACATCCGCCATTGCTACGCCGGTGCTCCACGCTTTTGTACCTCCAACGCCGGCTTTATTTGTTATATCTTCAAACTTCATATTGCCTTTATTGAGGTATAAATGGTTTGCGCCGAGGTTACTGGTAAAATAAATATCTGCGAGTCCATCATTGTTGATATCGCCTATGCCAACACCGGCCCCATTATAAAAGTTCCTGTAATTAAAAACATTAAAGCTGGCATCTTCCTTTAAATCATTGCGAAAGTTGATACCGGTTTGTGCTTCGTCCATTTGGATAAACAAAGGGTCGGCAGGCCGAACATACACATTCTGTTTGCCTTTACAGGCGGCGAACAAAATGATGCAGAAGGCTATATAATAAGAAGATGTTTTGAGCATATGCAACATTCATTTGCTGGGATCTGTAAATTTCAACACCACGGCACTGTCGTTATTCCTGGCCAGGATAAAAGCATCCTTCCCCGCTATCTTTATTGGCTTTATATGGCGAACTTCGCCTTTTATTACCATTCCATTTAAGTTTTCACGCTGCAATTTTCCATTTCCTTTATTGATCAGTATCGTTCCATAATCGGCATCATACCTTCCGGCGGCAATACTGTTGGGGTAGTAATTGCCCCCCAGCAGCAGATCAGGCAAACTGTCGTTATTGGCGTCTACGATCGCGGCATCCCTGTATGATGTAAGTTGCGCTTCCCAGGGTAAAGGCTGTATAGAAAAATTCAAATTACCATTATTTACCAGTATGGCGTTGGAGAAATAATCCGCGGATAGTACCGTTGCATCTTTTATTTCCCCGCGAAAAAAGATGTCAGTCAATGTTGCTTTAGCAAAATCCTCCGCATATAAATATTTTTTCTTTAACAAAGGCATTTGCTTTTGTAATTCATCTTTACCGGCAAAAGGTATTTCCCTGCCCTGTACATAATAAGAAAGTATCTGTTCTTTTTTATCGTTATTATCAAAATCATTAAAATAAAGACGCACCGGCTCCTGCACAGAGGCATGCAGCCGGCTATTAAGCCCAAGATTGCCTGCAATAAAATCCATATCGTCATCTGCATCAATATCTACGGGTAATATGAAGTTCCACCAGCCCTTCCTAGCAATCAAATCCTTTTTGGTAAAAACTCCGTTGGTGTTCAGAAATACGGTAATGGGGCCCCATTCGTAACTCACAACAAGATCATCATCACCATCCTTATCCAAATCAAGCCATACCGCACTTGTTACCATGCCAGCTTTTGACAGTTCCCCGGCCCGGGTTTGCGTTACATCATTAAACTTTCCCGTTCCGTCGTTTTGCAATAAATAAGAATCTGGTATTTCCCCATAGTTCCACGGCACTGCTCTTCCCCCAAGAAACAAATCAATAAAACCATCACCATTAAAATCGCTGATTGCAATACATGAAGCAGTTACATACAGGTTACTGAACGGATCCTGTGATTTTACAAAATTCGCCTTGCCATCATTCAGGTATATACGCGGCAACAAATGTTCATTAGCGCCATAGTACTCGTTTCCGCCAGAAGCTACGATCAAATCTACATTTCCATCGTTATTTACATCACCCCATGCCGCGTCTACATCTTCATACATACTATCCTGCAGCAGGCAGTCCTGTGGTACGTTTAAGAACACCCCACCCGGCTTCTGCAGGAAAACGGCACTCTGAAAAGATTTAGACGCACCGATAAAAATATCCGCTAACCCGTCTTTATTGATATCCGCTACAGCCAATGCAGGCCCTTCGGTTGAAACCATATGGGGCATTAACGGCTCCCGGTTAAATTCATTAAAACTGTTTTCTTTATGAACATAATCAAGTTTCACCTCCCGGGTGATATCCGTAACAGGTCTGCTATTTTTCTTACTGAAATCCGCAATCAAACTATAATCGAAGAAGGGTAACCCCTCAGTATAGGTATACGCTACATGGCGCATGGACGGACGTATACCGATCTTCTGAAAAGAATTATCCGGCCACACCAGAAAAGCGGAATCAACCCTTGTTTGATAAAGTCCGATATGCAACGGCGTTACCATGCCCGACATAAATCCTTTTACAGAGTGGTTTTCATACATGCGTATCCCGTCGTTGGCAAACAAAATCAATTTCGCTCCAATGGCATTCCTGTTTTTTGGGGGTCCGTTCAATGTAACGGATACAAAATCTTCATTCCCGTTTTGTACAGATTTGTTTTCGTATAGCAATACAAAATCATTAATATTATTTACCACCACATCCAGGTCTCCATCATTGTCAAAATCTGCATATACTGCACCGTTTGAGAAGCATGGCTGATCATTTCCTATTGTATATTCCATGTCCTGAAACTGCAGCCCCGATTTGTTTTTATAAAATTTATTCGGGATTTTTATTTCGGGATATTTTTTCATCAGGTCAATGTCCGCATTCTCAATGACGCCATCTCTGCTTCTTTTTTGTATTTCACTGTTGTAAATGAAATGAACGTAATCCATATCATTCAACCTTGTGGGGATCCCATTAGAAATAAAAATATCTTTCAATCCGTCGTTATCAAAATCCATCAATAAAGGAGCCCAGCTCCAGTCTGTAGCATAGATGCCCGAGTACAGACCGGTTTCGCTAAACACGCCGTTTCGCCTGTTGTATTGCAGGGTATTGCGTGAATACTGATAATTATAGCCAAAAGCGATCTTATCATAGAAAACGTCATAGTCATCATCACCCAGGGAGCGTTTTAATATGTAGGGATCCGCCGGCAGCATATCGGCCGTCATTATTTCCGGGTAGCCATCGTTATTTACGTCCGCAATATCCACTCCCATGGAAAACTTACTGGTATGCATCAGCCGCTGCGTATTTTCATCGGCAAATGTTCCGTTTTTTTGGTTTATATAGAGATAATCATTTTCATGGAAATCGTTGCCTATATAGATATCCGGCCAACCATCAAGATTAATATCGCTAGCAGCTATACCCAGTCCGTAGCCGATAGCGGAACTGTTGATACCGCCTTGCCTGGTAACATCGGTGAAATGATCACCGTCATTACGGTATAAGCGGTCGCCGGACAGCGTGTCATAAGTATTCAAAAATCTTTTACGTGGGGCAAATGATCCATCCTGATGAACGGCATGATTGAGAAGGTACATATCCAGGTCTCCATCCATATCATAATCGAAAAAAGCGGACTGCGTGCTAAATCCTGAAAAATTCAGACCATACAGTTCTGCCTGGTCTTCATAAACCGGGATACCCTTTTCTATTCCTTTACAAATCAATAATTGGTTTTCACTTTTTAAGCCGGCGAACTTCCCAACCTTACAGATATAAACATCAAGCAGCCCGTCATTGTTAATATCAACAACAGATATCCCCGTTGACCAGCCGTGATCCTGTGGAACTTTTGCTTCTTCACTCACATCCTTAAAATGTAATTTTCCTTCATTCAGAAACAATTTGTTGCTCCCCTGGTTGGAAGCAAAAAACAAATCAATTAAACCATCATTGTTAAAATCTCCGGCTCCTACCCCGGCGCCATTGTAAAAGTACATATAGCTGAACATGTTGAGGGTGTTTGTTTGTGTGAGGGTATTATTAAAATCAAGCCCGGTATTATTGTGTTCCAGCACTACAAAGGTCGGGTGGGATACCTGCCTGTTTGCATTTGTACAGGCGGCAGAAAAGATAAAACTTACAACAGGGAATAGAAAAAACAGAAAGGTAATCCGCATCAAAGGTTCTTTTTACTTTTAGCCCGAAACTGTATAAAAACTAATGCGCGCATAAAAACGATGACACTAAATTCAGATAGTAAAGTATACTAAAGTAGTGATATTACATGAATTAATGTATAGTGCATATAGAAAAAAATCGCTCTTAAGCCCTGTTAACACATTTTCTGCCATATCATCAGTATTTTGCAGCAATTACTTTGAGTTGAATAATTATGAAAAAAAAAATCATTGTACTTGTTTTCATAGCCCTCATTTTAATGACCGCAATAAGTTTTTTGATACCTTCTCAATTAAAGATAGATGAGACTGTTTTCGTTAAGGCAAAGAAAAATACGGTTAACCGGGCTATTAATAATATCCATTTATGGAAGCAATGGTGGCCGGGTTCGGGAAGCACCACATCAATAAATGCATTAAGTTATAATAATACGATCTATGAACCGCAACTGCCAGGCTTGTATGCCGTTGCCATCGGCTTAAAACATGGCAGCGAGCGCCACAAAACGATTTTCTCTATTGTAGACTACAATGCCGATTCCGTTCTGCTTTCCTGGAGAAGTTCCATCCCTGTAAGCAATAATCCGTTTACCCGCATTACGCGATACATGCGTGCAAAGAAGATTAGCACTGATATGAGGGACATCCTGTATGCTGCGCAAAAATTCATGAGTGATCCTCAAAATATCTATGGCATACAAATAGCAAACCAAATCGTAAAAGATACGCTGCTGTTAAATACACAGGCGGTATTTACTCATTTCCCTTCTACCGATGATATATATATGTTAATCAACAAACTCACCAAAGCTGCAAATGATGAAAAAGTTCCTGTTACAGGCTACCCTATGATGAATATAGTAAAAGAAAACAGCTCAGAATATTTGCTTCGTGTAGCACTCCCCGTAAGTCAGGTCGTAAAAGAGCGGCATGGTATTGTGATCAAAAGAATGGTACGTGGTAATATCCTGGTGTCAAACGAAATTGCCGGTGGAAGCAGTGCTGTTGAGCAGGCCTGCAAACAAATGATGAACTATGTGCAGGATTTCAACAAAACTTTAGCTGCGATATCCTTTCAATCTTTAATAACCAACAGGCAGCTTGAAAAGGATAGCGCCAAATGGATCACCCGGATATATTGTCCGGTTATCTGATACCTGTTACATCATTTTTCATTTCATATTCTACCGGGAAGTCATTATTTCTGAAGAACAGGAAGTGCTTGTTTTTCCCTTTATCAAAAGAAACTATATCTTTTATTTCGCCTTCCACCAATAATCCCGACTTTGCCGGGCTCACCCATTGAAATACGCCGTTGTCGTTAAGTAAAACATGCCCAAAACTCGCATCCTGCCGGCCAAACTGCGGCAGAAAGCCGAACTTATTTCCTCCCAGCACAAGGTCGGGTGTTCCATTGCTGTCAATGTCTGTAACACAAATTGTATTAACGCAGGAAAGTTGCACCATCTGCGGGAGATGCTGTATAGTGAATGTATTATTGCCCTGGTTTATAGCTACGCAGGAAAAGGGAAAGTTGAACTGTTTAACGGTAGATGATTTGATCATATCTTCAGGAAACAATGCCTGTATAGATTTTGTTGCATACGCTTCGTGTTTCAGGCTTTGCTTCCTGATAACAGGAAGCTGATCCTGCATTTCATTCTTTACAAATACCGGCATATCCCTGCCGTCTATGCTGTATGTTAATATTTTATCTATACTGCCATTATGATCAAAATCGTTCAGCCATAGTTTTACGGGCTTTTCGGCAGAAGGATGGAGATAGAAGTTTTCTCCGATATTTGCCAGTATCAAATCCTGCTTCCCGTCATTATTAATATCGGCCACAGCAACATCCTGCCACCAGCCAAATAGCCCTGAAAGATTGGTTGCTATTTCTCTAAACTGATTATCTGTGAATGCAAAAACCTTAGGGCTCATCCATTCACCGCAAATTACAAGCTCATTTTTTTTATCTCCATCAATATCTGCCCATACCGCTCCGGTTACCATACCAACATGTTGCAAACCGGGAGCTTTTGATGCTGTAACATCTGTAAAGTTGCCCTTCCCGTCATTCTCCAGCACATAACTTTGTGGCGATACCCCGTATGTAAATGGCACACTTCTGCTTCCTATAAAAAGATCCAGGTCTCCATCATTATCAAAATCATTGGCGGTAACTATAGCAATATTCATGGCGTTAGGTGGCAGCCGCCTGTTATCAATACTGAAATTTCCGTTTCCATCATTGATATATAACCTATGTTGAAGCTCGGGCAGACCCTGCGGGTAATTATTACCACCCGCACCAACAAAAAGATCTTTATCGCCATCACCATCACAATCAAAAAACAATACCCCTGTATCTTCGAACATGACAAAGCGATCAAACAGCGGCTCCGTTTTCCTGATAAACCTGCCATTGGGCTGCTGTATATACAGTTGACCGGGCTGGTTGGCCGCGCCCCCTACATATATGTCCACTAATCCATCATTGTTTACATCCGCAGTATCAGCTTTGGGGCCTTCCCTCGACAACAGAACAGGAACATTACGTTCATTGTAAAAATCCACATGGTTATCTTCTGTATGTTTTTCAAAAGCATTGGCAACGGGCTTTAAAAAAGTAGCTGTGGCATTGTTACCGGGCAATACTTTTTGCGTATGGGAGGGCTTGGTAATACTATAGGTTGTATCAACCGATGGATTGTAATACATGGAATAAGACCGATCCGGCCATATGATCATCATCGAATCAGCTTTGCTGTTCCCAAGCCCAATGATATTTTTATAATCAACGGAAGATTGAAAGCCCCTGGTTGGTATAACCTCACGTGTGTATATTGTATCTCCTGAAAAGATTATAATGGAACTGCCAACGGCGAAAGTATTTTTATCCGCCTGTTTTAGGGTAATAGCAATATAGTGGTTATTCTCTTGTTCTCTTGCATTATTGCGGTATATAAAAGCAGGTCCGTTTACATTGTTCGTGACCAGGTCAAGATCGCCATCGTTATCAAGATCTCCGTAAGCGGAGCCATTGGAGAAGGAAAGTTGATTTAATCCCCATTCGCTACCTGTATCTTTAAAAGTGAGATCACCATTGTTTTTAAAGGCCTTATTCGATATAGGCACAGAAGGCATTTTATTAATAATGCTTTCAATTTCCTCTTTCTTGCCGGTAAGTACCATTTTTTGAATCATATCATTGGCAAAAAAATTCATGAAATCAAGATTGGTCACATCATGATAAATACCATTACACACGAAAATATCATTCCAGCCGTCATTGTCTGCGTCAAAAATCAAACCGCCCCAGCTCCAGTCTGAAGCGGCAACACCGCTAAAGTAGGCGATCTCATAAAATTTCCCTGCTCCGCTATTTAGCTGCAAGGTATTCTGCGTGAATTGATGATAAAAGCCGGAGTTTTCTTTTAAATGATACACATCATAATTCTCGAATGAAGTAGTTGTTTTAATGCGTTTGTCCTCGTAAGGCAGCATGTCGGTGGTAAAAATATCCGGTAGTCCGTCATTGTTAATATCAGCCAGATCAGCGCCCATTGAAGCCAGGCTGGTATGCTGCACCCAGCTCTCCAATTCATCTTTAAATGTGCCGTCCTTTTGATTTATATACAGGTAATCCCGCTCAAAAAAATCATTGGAAACATATATATCAGGATAATGATCTCCATTTACATCACCCACCGTTGCTCCTAATCCAAAACTGATAAGGCTGCCGTAAATTCCCGCTTCTTTGCTTACATCTGTAAATTTGCCATTGTCGTTTCTCAGCAGGCGATCTCCTCCGCCTTTCAAAAAGTCGGCGACAGGCCAATCGGCTGCACGTAAATTTCTTTTATTGGCATAGTTTAATGTGTTAACAGGAATAAAACTGTTATTGATAATAAAACAATCCAGGTCGCCATCCATATCATAATCAAAAAAGGCCGCATGTGTTGTATATCCACCACGGTTGGTAAGCCCGTACTCAGCCGCGGATTCCTGAAATGTTAAGTCACGATTGTTGACGAATAATTTACATTCCGGCGGGCGGCCATCTATATAACCCGCATTGCAAACAAAAATATCAAGCCATGCATCGCCATTGATGTCTACCAGCACAACGCCTGTGCTCCAATCTTCCTTTTCTTCTATGCCCGCCCTTTCAGAGATATCTTCAAAATGCCAGTCGCCTTTATTAAGGTATAATTTATTACTGCCCATATTGGCCGTAAAAAAAACGTCGGCAAGCCCGTCATTATTGATATCACCAATAGCTACCCCGCCACCATTGTAAAAATTGCGGTAACTGAAAATATTGAAGTCTTTCGTATTATGGATATTGTTAGAAAAATCAATACCGGTTTGCTCCATAGCAGTAAATAATAAGGGACGGGCGCTATTCTTTTTTTCCTCTTCTTTACAGGAAAAAACAGTGCATAGCAGAAAAAAGAGTATAGATGATCTATAAAGAGAGTATGGTTGCATTAAAGGTTTCAGTTTATACAGACAATTAAAAACTTTCGTCAAAAATAAGTTGTGGAGATGATACAAGAAGAAAGGCTGCCTTTCAAGCAGCCTTAGCATTATCTAATCATATAATTCAGCAAAATCAATAGCCGGGATTCTGAGTAAGATTAGGATTAACCGCTAGCTGGTTAGCCGGAATAGGAAACAGCAAATTTTTAGGATCATCCGCTGTTTTTTCCTGCCAGGCATCATTGTATTTGCCAAAGCGCACCAGATCCTGGCGTCTCCAGCCTTCCCAGTAAAACTCCCGTCCTCTTTCATCAAGCAGGTTAGCTTCGGTTAATGAAGCAAGCGCGGTTGCGCCACGTGTTGACCTTAATGAATTTACAATTGCCAGGCCGTCTGCTGCCCTGTCTGTTCTTAACAGCGCTTCCGCTTTCATTAATAACACATCAGCGTATCGGAAATAAGCCCAATCATTGTTTTTCTGGTCGCCAGAGGTTGCATAATCATACGGATATTTTATAGCTCTTATACCGGTCATTTCCAGATTGCTTCCTGTTTCACGCAGACTAACTTCTCTTGTAAAAGCAAGATTAACGCCCTGCCGGTCTTTTAATGGCGCATCAGTCGTAAGGTTGTATTGCTGTCCGAATAAAAGACCAACATTTTGCCTGTTACCTGGATTAGGGAGGGCTCCGGGGTAGTTATAGTCAATACCTCTTCTTTCGTCAGAAGCTTCAAACTTGTCATAAAAGTCAGATAATGTAGCAAATCCATTCCAGCCTCCGGGATCCATATTATAGTGTGCGATCTGGTACCAGGCATTCCTTATATCGGACCCGCGTATACCATTCTCATTAAAAAAAGTGAATATATTTTCTTTAGATATAGTATTATTGGCTGGAGCAAAATTATCAAAGTACTTGCCGGCAGCGCTTAGCACATATTTGCCACTACCAATGATCTCATCAGCAAGTGTTATTACCTGGTTCATATCCGCAGGATCAAAAGTGGGATTGGCACGATCATCTTTGAAAACGCCCTTATTAAGATAGGTCTTCATCAATAAAACCTTTGCTGCATTTTTACTTGCTGTATAAGCCGGTACATTATCAGGCAAATCATTCATGATGGCATTAAGCTCACTGATAATAAAATCGGTGGCTTCCGTTCCCTTGAGCGTAACAGGATCAAGCCTGTAATCAGTAAGATCTTCCCTGTAAGGAACCTGGTTCCATCCATCTACCACAGAAAATACAGTCAATGCTCTTAAAAATCTTGCTTCAGCACCCTGCTGTGCACTTGGGTTGAATTGCAGTACATTGGATGCATTAAACTGGGCAGACAGAAGGTCGCTGAAAGCACCGCTGATTTGGCCGTGGTCGGCATTCCAGGTGTGTGCATGCAAAGCACGCCATTGCCCGTTATCATCCCAGTCTGGCCCCCTGGTTGGAGCGATCGCTTCGTCGGATGTATGCTCCTGAAGATGCCAGAAATTACCATCCTGGTAAGTAGCAAAAGAATTGTAGGTTGAAGTTAATAAGCCTTCGGCAGTAATACTACTCAAGTCATTCTGGCTTATTTCACTATTGAATGATTCTTCTAACTTGGTACAGGAAAAAGAACCTGCCATTAGAAGAAAAAAGAATATTTTTTTCATATGTTTCATATAACTAAGTTTATTCATTTTGTTTATGGATATACTATAGCGAAAAATTAACTCCCAGTATAACTGTTCTTGCCGAAGGATAAGGAATATAATCTATCCCTATTGACGGGATGCCGTCAACAGAGCCATCTGTACTTACTTCCGGATCAAATCCACTGTACTTTGTTATTACAAAAAGATTTTGACCGGTAAGTGAGATGTTTACATTCCTGAAAGCACTTCCGATGTCCCCTATTCTATAGCTTAAGGTTGCATTAGCCATCTTCATGTAATTTCCTTTTTCAAGATAGCGGGTAGAGGGAGCCGCGGCATTGGACGTAGCTTCCTTTGCATCCGTATTAAATATTGATTTTGCAACATTTCTGCCACCTCCGAGATTACCAATTCCCAATACCGTAGCGGCGGTGTTGTTGAACAGATAGTGACCGAATGTTCCGTTCATATTGATGGTTGCCGTAAATTTCCCGTAAGAAAAATCGGTTGACAACCCCAGGAGCATTTTAGGATTGGGGCTGCCAACATAATATTTAAATGCAGAGGGATCGCCATCTTTATATATGCTTTGCCCTGTAGACTTGTCAATGCCTTCAAAAATACCAAGGTACCATACATTCAATGGTTGATCGTTAACCACCCGTTGCCCGTATACATCTGTAAAACCCTGGCCTCTTAATGCCCCCGTCTGGTAAAATCCTGAAAGGCCTTTCACGGTGTTTTGCAGGAATGACGCGTTACCGGTAATATTCCAGTTGATATTGTCTCTTCTCATCAAAGCACCTGTTAAAGTGATTTCCCAGCCTTTATTCAATACATACCCATCAAGATTCACCCATATTTTACCGCTTGGGGCAGGCTGTGCCAGTGTTCTTTCAAACAAAACATCTGTGGTCTTTTTATAGAAATAATCTACAGAACCATATAATCTGCCATCCAATATTTCAAAATCAATCCCGGCATTGGTAGTGGCTGATGTTTCCCATTTCAGATCAGGATTGGCAAAATTGGTTTGAGAATATCCGCCACTGTTACCGCCTATTGAAAAACGCGCTAATGATGCGCCGGATACAAATTCCTGGTTACCTGTTTTACCCCAGCCAAAACGAAGTTTGAGACTGTTGAAAATGTTGTTTCCTTCCATGAAAGACTCATTGCTGAGATTCCACGCAGCTCCCAAAGACGGGAAGTAACCGTACTTTTTATTTTCACCAAAACGGGTAGAACCATCTGCACGAAATGTACCGGTAATTAGGTACTTATCATGGAAATTCAGGATAGCCCTGGCAAAGTAAGATTGTAATTCCGTAGTAGGTGAAGCGTAAGAGCCTATCTGTCTGTTTGAAGTGATCCCCTGCTGTATATAGTTGTAATAATCGAGCCCTATATTTTGAAAATCTTTGCCGGACATACCATTACCACGGTTGTCAAAAATCAGCCATTCGTGTCCCGCAACAGCATTCACATTAAATCCGGAAGCAACTTCTTTATTATAGCTTAAGGTATTGGTGATCTGCTGGTTGGTTTGCTCATCATTACCAATAAATGCATTACCGTGATCAAGCACACCATCCAGGTTTAAACGGCGATCAACCATACCCTTTCTAACACCGGTTTGGCGGTTAACACTGTATAAAAATTTATATTCCAGGTCATCGGTTATTTTATATGAAGGAGAAATACTCGCGATAATAGTATTTACTACCGCCCGGTCTTTGTAATATGCTAATGACGAAAGCGGGTTAATTGTTGTTCCGCCAAGTGTTGTTATAGAATCAGCGCTCTGCCTAACCTTTAAGGTGGGGTTCCATTGTAATGCTTGTGAAATAACGTTACCTTCAAATCCAACGAAAGCAGATATGGGTGCAATATGTTCATTGGTTTGGGTAACGAGCACATTAACGTCCAAACCAAGCTTTTTACTTTCGAGGAATTTGAAGCTGCTGGTTAAATTAGCCGTGATCTTCTTTAGCTGAGACGTTTCAATTACCCCTTCCTGGTTAAGATATCCTGCAGAAACACGGTATCTGCCGTTTTCTGTTCCACCGCTTATTGCTGTATTATAATTTTGCGTAATGGCTGTTCTGGTTATAGCGTCCCAGGCATTCTCATTACCACCATAATCTCCACTGGCTATATTATAGTCCTGTAAAACTTTTCTGTATTCATCAGCGTTCAGCACATCAAGCTTCTTCAGAACGTTTGATAAACCTACAGAGGCGCTGGCATCCAGTTGAGGCGCACCGCTTTTGCCGCGTTTGGTAGTAATAAGAATAACGCCGTTGGCCCCGCGCGAACCATAAATTGCAGTAGCAGAAGCATCCTTTAATATTTCCATACTGGCAATATCATTAGGGTTGATGAAGTTCAAAGGATTGCCTCCATCGCTTCCATAGCTTCCTCCGCCACTTGTACCCGGCCGGGATGAACCGCCAGAAAGCGGCACGCCATCAATAACAAACAATGGCTGGTTGCCCGATCTGATAGAAGAACTGCCCCGTACCCTTATGGTTGTAGAACCACCCGGTTGACCGGTATTGTTTATTACCAATACGCCTGCAGCCTTACCTTGTATGAGCTGGTCGGGCGCTGTGATGACCCCTCTGTTAAAGTCTTTTTCCTGCACTGAAGCAACAGCGCCGGTAAGATCTTTTTTACGGGCAGTGCCATAACCCACTACCACCACTTCTTCCAAGTTGGAAGTAGAGGCAACAAGCAAAATAGAAAGATTATCGGAATCAATGGGTACCTCCTGGCTTTCATAACCCACGGCCGATACGGCTAAGATTTTTGCAGAAGCGGGAACGGTAATGGAGAAGTCGCCGCTCGTATTGGTAGTAGTTCCCGAGCGGGAGCCCTTAACCTGGATAGTTGCTCCTACTAAAGGTGAACCATCCTTACTATCCGTTACTTTACCCGTGACCGTTCTGTTTTGAGCTAATGCGAGAGAAACAGTGAAAAACAGCAGGAATATTGACAATGCAATATTTTGCAGCAAACGTTTTGGCGCCATAACAAGCAAATTAGAGTTTTAAGTATAGAAGTTTCCTCTTAAATGTGTATATAATACACGAAATCGGGCACACAATATTAACATATTTTTTCCAAACGAAAAATTTTCCGGCTGCTCATTTTTTCATTTCTGTCATTTTTAAAAAGGTAAAAATCAGCAAATGCATATATTCGTTTTTTCACCCGCCCTTTACAAAATATTTTATGTCGCAATTGCCAGGCTCCCAACGCCTTTATTCATTAGATGCCCTTCGAGGCTTTGATATGTTCTGGATCATGGGTGGCGAGCGTATATTTCATGCGCTTTCCAAAGCAACGAATACTCCATTCTGGAACGGCTTATCGCACCAGTTTTCGCACCCCCACTGGAATGGCTTCCGGGCGTATGACATGATTTTTCCGCTATTCCTCTTTATTGCCGGCGTAGCAACCCCTTATTCCGTTGGCCGCCAGATGGAAAAAGGCGTTCCCCGGAAAAAACTGTTATGGCGGGTTATTAAACGGGGACTGATTTTAGTGGTATTGGGCATTATTTATAATAACGGGCTGCGCATACAACCTATTTCAGAAATGAGGTTTGGCAGCGTATTGGGACGAATTGGACTGGCATATATGTTTGCTAATATTATTTATTTGTATGCAAAAAAACAAAGAAGCCAGATAATATGGACAGGAAGTTTGCTATTGGGATATTGGCTCATATTACGGTTCACCGCTGCCCCCGGATTTCCTGCAGGTGACCTTACCCTTGAAGGTAATTTTGCCTCCTATTTTGACCGTTTATTTCTTCCGGGTAAATTGTATGTAAATAATATTCATGATCCGGAAGGGTTGTTCTCTACCATCCCGGCCATTGCTACCGGCCTGCAGGGTATACTAACAGGCAGCTTTCTAAAAAACAGCAATCGCTCACCCGATGCAAAAGCGGTACGTTTGATGGCTGCAGGTGTTGCGCTGGTTGCCGTTGCCCTTGCATGGAACATCGTTTTCCCTTTCAATAAAAATTTATGGTCGAGTTCTTTTGCAACCCTGGTGGGCGGCATAAGCATGCTGCTGCTGGCGGTGTTTTATTATATTATTGATGTAAAAGGATATAAAAAATGGGCCTTCTTTTTCGTGGTCATCGGCATGAATTCCATTTTAATTTATATGTCGGGGCATTTTATTGACTGGAGATATACCACGAACGCTTTTTTTGAATGGCTTACCCAACTGGCAGGAACACCTTATGATCTCGTTGTTTTTGCACTCTGCTATATTGCTGTAAAATGGGCTTTCCTGTATTTTTTATATAAGAAAAAGGTGTTTTTGAAAGTATAGCAGGAGAAGCCCAAAGCCTAAACACGAAATCCGAAGAAATACAAAAAACCAAAAAGCAAGAACCAAACCTGTCCGCCGTGGCGGATCTCAAATCATAAATTTAAAATCAACTACAGCGAAGCATTTTTTTCTCTCCAGAATTCATCGGGGTAGTCGTCTTTTAATATAGTGGATGGCAATGCATTTAGTTGCGCGGCTATGCTGTCAAGTTGCGCATCGCTCAGAACACTTTCGAGGTATGGAAACAATTGCCTTTCCTCGTACCGCACATGCTTGTCTAACTGATCAGCCAGTTTTGCAAGTTCATCTGTTATATTTTCCGGTGGAAGAACAGTTAGTGCTTCAACCCCCTCTCTTATTGCTTCATGCTCTTCCATAGCTTTTAATACCATTTCGTCCTGTAAAGGAGCAAAAAGGATTTCTTCTTCCTCCAGAAAATGCGGCTGCATATGATTGTTCCAGAAATGTTGCGCATACAACACAATACGCTGGGGCATTATTCTCCTTTTTAAACCTTCACGTATCTTCCAGCAAAACAATAAACTAAAATGATGCTCACGGGAAAGTTTCATAATACATTCATTCCGCCTGATCGGTTTTGGCGTCATAACCATTTATTTAATTTACTCTGCTTTTATAAATTCCTGCAATACCAGCGCCTGGTTATGGTGCTCATCATGCGCTGAATAAAGCAAGGTTACTTTTTTATGCTTCTGCACGATATCCAAAAGTTGTTTGATGGCATCAGTTCCTTTTAATTCGGCAGTATACTTCCTGGTGAATTCCGGCCATTTTTCGGGTTCATGATTAAACCATTTACGTAAAGCGGTTGAAGGCGCTACATCTTTCAACCATATATCTGCATGTGCGGTTTCCTTTTTAACACCTCTTGGCCAAATACGGTCAACCAGTACCCGAAACCCATCTGCGGCTTCGAAAGGCTCATATACTCTTTTAATCTGAACTGCAGGCATATTGATGTTTTATTAATTATCGTTGCGTTTGTGCAACAAGAAAGCAAAAGGTAATTTATTACATTCCCCGAAGTAATATAATATTTTCAAAAACAGTCTGTCTTTTCAAGCAATGGCAGCAACCAAAAAGTTTGGGAGAGCCAGATCAATACGATGCATCCAAACCAAACGCTGATATTCGTATGAATTACATTTTATTGATAAAAACAGATATGAAGGCTATATCCAATAACCGTTTCATAACAAATTTTTAAACCCAGTCTTTTTATAATGCGCTATTTTATATTCAAACATTTCAGCCATTTTGCCCGCCCGCCATTTTGCTTCTTTGGCTTTTTCACCGCTAAACAATTCATCTATGGTTTGTGTAAATAATTTCATCCATTCCTCAAAATGCGCATGTTCAACGGGCAATTTTGCATGAGGTGGAAAAGGACTGCCAAAATAGGTTCGCTCTTCCAGTAAAAGGGTTTGCCAAAAGGTATACATTTTTGCCAAATGCTCCGGCCAACCGTCTTTTATGCGTTCGTTAAATACCGGGGCCAGCAAATCATTTGCTCTTACCTTTCCATAAAAAGTATCCACCAGCTTTTTAACATCCTCAAGATTCATTATATCCATCTGGTTCTCCATTATCAGTCATTTATTATCTCATCCCTATATAAGTAACCAGGTAATACAATGCCCAGCCACCAAATCCAATAATTAATATCCATACCCAGGAAGGAATGCTTTGCGGTGTTTCACTTCCCGTAATCATAAAATTTTTAGAATCACCCTTTCCATAGGCATTGATCATTAATGGTAACACACCGTCTACTACGGCATGTTCCCTAATCCCTTCCACATCAATAGCCGGGCCATTTCTCACTTCAAAAGGAATAATGCGAAGTCCCTCCTTGCCTGTGGGATCCTTGCTTACAATTTTAAGGGTATGCCTGCCGTCTACCAGTTTACGGGTATCCAGTTCAAAATTTACCGGAGAAGTCAGCCTGGCTATTGGCGCCGCATCATCGTCGAGAAAAATAAATATGGTGCTTTTGTCTCCCATATATAAAACCATTTAAGTTATTCTATGTCTAAAATGAATCTTTTAATATGCGTTTGCGACTGTTCGCCCGGACGGATCAGCCATTTCACGGAAAAATACAAAGTAAACAAAACGATAACAACCGCCGACCAAACGATTACATAATCCCAATTGCTGTTGGGCCCCGCGCCATGCGTAATACCACGCAATATTTCGGGCTGCTGTTTTTCGCAAACCGGGCAGGCAAAAACCGTAATTGCCGGTAATAACACGCACATGCTCAGGAATATTTTTTTCATCTTATGTCTTTTAAAAATCTTATCAAAGTAGCCTTTTGCTCCATCTTACCGTAAAGCATTAATTGGCTTTTATTTTAACAGCATCTATTATTTCCTTTATCTGTTCTGGGGTTACCTGTTTCGCATTATTGCCCCAGCTTGTTTTTTCATGATTCATTATAGCGGCTACTTCTTCAGCACTAAGCTTATTGTCGGTACCCACCGCAGGCATAGGCGGAAATCCTTCTTTTTCCCTGGCTGTATAGCCATTCATAATAATATTCACCATTGTTTCGGGGTTATCGTCCAGTACAATCTTACTGTCTTTCAAAGAAGGGAAAGCGCCTTTCAACCCTTCACCATTGGCCTGGTGGCAGCTCTGGCAATTGGTGGCATATAAAGCTGCTCCATCCAATCCCTGTACTGCGTCGCCTGCCGCAGCTTGTTTCCTTTCTGTTCTCTTATACAAAAATTCAGGAGCCGGCCTGCCATCGGGCAATGGCGTTTGCTTCAGCGACTGAAGATAAGCCACCAGTTGCAATGCCTGCCGGGTGGCTACAACCTTACCCGCTTTACCCTTCAAAAACGCTTCCGGAACATTTACAACCACATCATCTTTTGCAGGCTCTGCTTTAATAGTAAACATCCAGGGATATGCAGGCATGATGGATTCTTTAACTACGATCCTGGGATTGTATAAATGCACCAGATTCCACTCCATACTTGGCTGCCTGCTGCCAATATTGGTAAGATCAGGTCCCGTGCGTTCTGTGCCCATCAGTGTAGCCGTATTGCGCCAGATATCCGTACGGTGTATGCCGGCATAATCTGCAGCTATGCTTGGCCGTGATCCCCAGGTTTTATCCATATCCACATTGCGCACCTGCTGCGTATGACATGCCACACACCCATTGGCAATAAAAATGGCTTTGCCCTGCACAGCATCACCGCTCAGTACTTCTGCATTTGGCAGTGGCGCATTGTTTCTTTGGTTATTAATAGCGGGCAAAATGGCCACCAGTATAGTAAGCCCCGCAAACAGCAAAAATGTAGCGCCAAATAATTTTTTATGATTATCAAAAAATTCCATATTAATCTTTCTATTGTTAATCAAATGGTGTTTTCACTTTTTTGGCTCAGCTTTTCAAAAGCAGCTTCCTTTACATCAACCACACTACCTGCTGCAAACATTTTATAAATATTATACGCAAAGAATAAATGAGATACCCACATCAGGCTTCCGCCGATGGCTCTCCATAACCAGTAAGGCGCAGAAAAAATAACACTCTCCATAAAGGGCTTCCCATCCATCCACATTAATCCTTTTAACGTACTGCCATACATAAGCGGAACAGTATAAAATAACAGCCCTATCAAAGCAAACCAGAAATGGGCGCCTACTGTTATCTGGGGCGCTTCCCTGCCCGTTAACCGTGGTATAATCGTATATATGCCTGCCCACACAAAAAATGAAATAATACCATACATGGTAAGATGAGAATGCGCAACTGTAAAATCAGTAAAGTGCCACATGAGGTTCGTAGAACGAAATGCCTCGGCCGTGCCCTGAAGTGAACCTGTAAAATAAAAGATAATACCCACAAGAAAAAAGGGTAAAGTATAGCTATCCGTAATTTTATGCCAGGCGCCTTTAAAGGTCATTATAAAATTGGTAGTGCCCGCCACTACCGGAATAACCATTCCTACGCTTCCCACAATGGCTATGGTTTGCAGCCACCAGGGTATAGAACTGAATACAAAATGATGTGTACCAATAAGGGTATAAAAAAGTATCTGTGTCCAGTAGGCCAATATACCCAGGCTATAAGAATAAATGGGCCTGTTTAACTGCTGGGGCAAATAATAATAAACAAGCCCAAGCGTCATCATCATAAACCACATACCCACGCCCTGGTGCATATAGTAGCCCTGGATAATGGTTTCGCCCAATCCGTCCTGCCACCACGGTACATAAGCAACAATTGAAATAACCAAACCAAATATCAATGCCGCAACAATGTACCAGTTGGAAATGTAAATCTCCTTAGTAGTTCGCCTGGCAATGGTTTGTAAAAAATTAATGAGGGTTAACACTAACGCTATTCCAAACAGAAGCATCACAGGCCAAATATATTCACGGTATTCGCCGCCACCATTATTAATGCCTGCCATCAGGCAAATGGTTCCTAATAAAACAGCAGCATTAATAAGATGAAGTGAATACCATCCCATTTTAAAACTTGCCAGCTTAGTATTACTTACTCTTGGCACCGTATAATAGGCTAACCCCAGCATGCCCAATGAAGCCCAGCCCCAAAACACGGCATTGGTATGCACAGGGCGCAGGCGGCCGAAACTTAACCAGCTTACATGATCTGCATCGGGCGCTACGAATTTTATGCCCAGGTACTCGCCCACAGTAGTACCAAACAATAACCAAAAAGTGGCGCACCCTAAATACCATAGTACCAGTTGCGATAACCGGGGATCAATATTTGGCCGCTTTACCGCTCTTTTCTTTTGTACTACCACAGGCAATGCGCTGCTTACACTAATGTTGCTGATCAAACCCCTGCTGTCTTGCGGGGATAGATTACCCGACAGTTCGTTATTTGTAAGTGCATAATCCAATGCTTCTTTTCGTTTAAGCAAAGCAGCGCGTGTATCCTCATCGGGAGATGTGGCAAGATACTGAGCCAACTGGTCGGCCTCAGCGAGATTGAGCCTGTTCCGGTTTTGTTTAATAAGGCTGAGCACTTTGATCACCATAAATACAATGCCCGCACTAATTGGAATAAGCAACAATACTATTGTTATGATGATACCTGTTTCGCCCAGCACAGAACCTTTATCCGGATCTGTTCCCTGCGCAAACAACTGCCCCCCTTTCAACCACAGCAAAAGAAAAAAGAAAATGGTTTTAAGGAGGGTACCTGTATTTTTAGCCGAAGATGTTTTTGTTGGGGAGCTCTCTTTTTTATAATTCAAATAAGCTTCAATTTGTTCACTGTTCAGGTTTCCAATATAGTCCTCAAAATTTTTAGCCGCATTGCGGTGCTTTAATCTTTTGATCATTTTAATCATTTCGCCGGTTTTAAATTTCAGGTACAAAGCAGCGGCAAGCATAAAAAAGATCAGCACAAAAAGGATAAGCAGTAAACCATTAAGATGTGGAAAATAGAAAGCTGGTTTTCCTGTGTTTTGGGCGAATAACGGTGAAAAGCTGATCAACCCTGTGGTTGAAAGCAATCCTCTGATGCACTGAGGATACCATTTCATTTTCATAAAAAATTATACTCTTTTTAAAAAGGTTAATTTTCTTTCTAACTGTTCATTAAACTCATTCAGTTTGGCCGACTTAAGCATGTCGTGCATTTCCTTCCTTATTTTTTTAAACTCATAGTGTATGGGACAAGGTTTTTTTTCCGAACACTCTTTTAGTCCCAGGCCGCAACCTAAAAAAATTTTATCTCCGTCTATTACTTTAACAATATCGGCCAGCGTGCATTCCATTCCCTGCTTATCAATATAAAATCCACCAGTGGGTCCCTTTAAAGACCGCACAAGATTCTTACGGCTCAACTCCTGCAAAATTTTGGCAATAAAATACTCGGGTGAATCAATTCCCTCAGCAATTTCCCTGATCCCTGTTTTATTTCCCTGCTTCGACTTTTGACCTATAAACAACATTGCCCTGAGAGCGTATTCACAAGTTTTTGAAAACATGTATGACCCGATTATGCGGGCAAAGTTAGCAGACAATTCAATAATAAAGGAGTTTTTTATCCTCTATCGGCAAAAAAGCTGTCCTACCTCAGTCCCGGGCATGATGCAGGTTAGCTTTCTGGCGCCGTAAAACATCTAATTTTACTTTTGGATAATGAAAATCTGCAATGGGTGCATTTTATGTATATGTTTTAGTTGGTCATATATTAAAATGCATCCGCTGCAAACTGCTCACAACTACTGCACCATTATCGCATCACTATTACGCTACGGCAAATGACTGATACAGCGCTTATTCAAAAGTATAATGTTCCAGGACCGCGGTACACCAGCTACCCTACTGTTCCTTATTGGGATGAAGCCGGGTTTTCAACGGCACAATGGGTAAGCGGTTTGCAACAGTCCTTTTTAGAAAGCAACCGGCAGGAAGGCATCAGCCTTTATATTCACCTGCCTTTTTGCGAGAGCCTTTGCACTTTTTGCGCCTGCAACAAACGTATTACCAAACAGCACAGCGTGGAAGAACCATATATTGAAGCGCTGCTGAAAGAATGGAATATGTACGTACAAATGTTTCCCGGAAGACCTTTAATCCGCGAAATACACTTAGGTGGCGGAACACCTACTTTTTTTTCGCCGGCCAATTTAAAAAAACTGTTAAACGGGATTTTATCGGGCAATGGAGTGCACACCAGGCGCGAATTCAGTTTTGAAGGGCATCCCAACAATACAGGCGGCGAACATCTACAAACGCTATACAACCTCGGCTTTCGCCGGGTTAGCTTTGGCGTGCAGGACTATAACGAAAAAGTACAAAAAGCCATTCATCGCATTCAACCTTTTGAAAACGTAAAAAACGTAACTGAAGCGGCACAAAAGATGGGTTATGAAAGTGTAAGCCATGATCTGGTGTTCGGCCTCCCTTTTCAAACACTGAATGATATACGTAAGAATATCGAACTTACACTCGCATTAATGCCCGCCAGGATAGCGCTTTACTCGTATGCGCATGTACCCTGGGTGAAGGGCGTGGGACAGCGTGGCTTTGATGAAGATGATTTACCATCGGGGGAATTAAAGCTGCAGTTCTATAAAACCGCCAAATCATTGTTAGAACAGGCGGGCTATATAGAAATAGGTATGGATCATTTTTCCCTGCCTTCGGATCGCTTATATCAGTCAATGCTTGATAAAAAGATCCACCGCAACTTTATGGGTTATACTTCTTCCGCTACACAGGTAATGATTGGACTGGGCGTATCTGCCATATCTGATAGCTGGTATGCCTTCGCTCAAAATGAAAAAACAGTTGAAGGATATTATGAACAGATAAATAGCGGAGGGTTAGCTGTTGTAAAAGGACATATCTTAACCGATGAAGATTTGATCATTCGACGGCATATACTCAACCTTATGTGCCTGCTGGAAACCAACTGGTTACCTGAAGATCGTTTTCCTGAAATTGCGGAAAGATTAAAAACACTGGAAGACGACGCATTGATAACAATAACGGAAAATAAAATAATTGTTAATGCAAAAGGCAGATCTTTTTTACGCAATATCTGTATGGCTTTCGATTTGAGGCTGATCGCCAAAGAACCTTCAGCCCATTTGTTTTCAATGACCGTATAAGGTTTTGATCAGCCAACCAAATTTAGGTAATCAGCCCGTTTGCGGGCCGCCGGAATTCACGGCAACTTCGATTGCCTTCTCCACCAAACATCATGGCTTCGCCGGTTGTTGGCAGACGCTGTGTATCACAGATTTTAAACAGCCCCCGTTTCCGTAAAAGCATATTGTGCAATCAAATCTTTTAACGCTTCTTCGGCTGCCTGCAATGACGCATTAAAAAAAGGTGCGGCTGAATCTATACATGTAATACCCCGGTAGTAAGAGATGCCTGTTAAAAGATTTTGACTGAATGTAGCATAGTACTTCCTTAATTTAGGGTTTTGCATATTGGTAGCATCCGCTTCCATCTTTTCTTTCAGGTAATTGATATACAATGCCAGTTCCGCAATAAACATATGCGGACGAGTGGTATTTTTAAGAATATTGGTTTTTCCATAAATATGCTCTGTCATGGTTTGGAGGGATACAATAGCCGAGAAATAAGCGATATTAGGGCCCGGGCAAATGGTAACTGCTGTGAGATGCTTAAGAAAGGGTGTTTTATACTGCAAGGGTGCTGCGTTGCTTAATCCTATACAAAGGCATTCCTTATCCAATACATTTTTAGCCCGTTTCTGATATTCCGGTTCCGGCAGTTGCAGCGATTGCAATTGTGCGATCTTCAGTTTCTGATATTTAGCCGATGCGGTGCAAATTGGTTCTTTTGTAAACTCAGTATCCGATACCAGATGTTTTTCGGTACAGGGGCTTCCCGGATGTCCATTTTGAATGCGTTCCAGCTTTTCCCTCTCACCAGTTGTTGCTTTAAGGTAATGGAAGGGTACGCCCAGGGGAGAATGATTGCTCAGCTCAATATTTTCTTTTTTGGCCTTGCTCAATAACTCCAGCGTAGCTTCATCAACCGTTGTTGCTTCCGGCACCAGTAAAAAAGGTGTTCCCCACCCTGTGCTGTCAACACCATAATAATCGTGCAGCATGCCGTCTTCTTCCGCTGTGCCTATTCCTCCCTGCACGCTTATGTTTATGGGATGAGGCTGATCAAACTTCTTTCGGCCTTTTAAATGAATAGCAACATTATACAATTCAAATAAAGTGTTGGTAAGCTCCTCTTTTTTGATTTTAAATTCTTCGAGAATTGGCCCGAGCAGGTGACCTTCAGTTGCGAAAGCATGACCACCGCAATTCAAACCCGATTCTATCCTGAACTCACTAACCCATATCCCTTTTTTTGCCAGGTATTTTCCCTGGATGAGCGCAGAGCGGTAGTCGCTTACCTTTATAATGATTTTTTTGCGGAAACAACCCTTTTCATCCGCATCAAACTGGTTGCATTTTTCCAGGAAATTATACAACCGTGGATTCATCCCGGCAGAAAAAACAACAGACGAATTCGAAAGATCGCTGTTCACATAGCCTCTCAAGGCCGATACCGCATCTGAGCCATCCTCCACCAGCACACCCGACCTGTCGAAATTATTCTTGTCTAACTTCGTCATGATGTTCACATCAATGCTGCCGGGTATTACCTGGCTGCGCAACCAGTTTTCCATATCCTCCTTTTCCGGTTTGTTTTCGGTATGCATCATCTTTCTGTACAATTGCTTCGCTTTATTATCATCAGGCAGCATTTCAAAATATTTCACGATCTCGGAACCTGTTTCAAAAACTTCATTTTTGAGCTTCTGTATCTGAGCATTAACGATATGATTAACCAGGTTCAGGTAATCCGTAATTCTTTTGGAGCGATAGTCTTTTTCCTTAGCGGTTATAGGAACAAAAGGCAGTTTGGCAAAGGGATAATAATAGCTCCTCATGGTTTCGATCAGCCGGTCCTCTATAATGGAAATAACCGAAGCTATACCGAAGCGGGCAACTTTAACCGGACTGTCAATCGTAAAGGCAAGCCCCATAACAGGGATATGAAATTTGTGGTGCGAATTGGGATACATATAAAATTAAATAAAATAAGTTGTTAAAAAAACATAACTGTTATTTCTGTATACTGCGCTGCCACTGGCTTATATTAAGCACCAGTAATCCTGCAAACAATAAAACCGCGGCGCCCAAAAGCATTTCGTTTGTATAAGGCACACTAATATAGCTGATGGCCGCCGCACCCTGGATCAATAAAATCAATTCGTTAAAAAATATACCCGCAACAAAAACAGCAATGCCCGTTACAGCCGCTTTATTGATGCGCAGGTACTGATTAATGACAACATATCCCAATATAAAAAGTGTGATCACACCCAGTAAAACCAGGTGCAAATACCCGATAACAATAGACCGGAACCCGAATGCCAGTTTACTCAGGTCTGGAATAATGGAGCCTGATTGCAATAAAAGTTTAATCGTTAATGCGATGCCCGATAAACCCAACAGCCATTTGCCCAGGGGAACAATAAGCGGATTTAACTGTTTAAAGCATTCTTTGAGTGCCCGGAGCATCATAACAAACCCTGAAAGCTGGAAAACCACAGCAATAATAACCAGTATATAGGCCCACAAAGGAATGGGCAGCCAAAGCGCAGATAAGAAGTAGGCCGGTACACATGCTAAGGCGAATAGCCAGAATATTGTTTTGTTTCCCCTTAAACTTATTTTCCAGGTGTGCAGTTTATGAACGAGTAAACCCATGCAGGCAAAGAAGAACCATCCATTGTACTGAAAATGCAAAAAGAAATAGGAAGACGCCAGGTACTTGTCAGGATGGGCAGTTTTTGTGGCCATCATAATCGCCAGGGCGAAAGCACCTGCGGAAGAAATAACATTAAACAAAAGTGCAGACTTAAACCATGGGTCACCGGGGCTTTTTTCCTTAGCCCGGTTCATATCGCGCCAGTACTTGATGGCAAATGCATAAGAAGTAAAAATAGACAAGGTGGAAAAGCTGATAGAATACAAACCGTAGCCCTGGAAGGGGAAAGTGAACAACATGCCATACGCCGCAATGAGATTGATATACAATACCGGGGCATATTTTTTAAGTACATTTTGTTGTTCATCATACAGGCGCAATGCCAGCAATACCATCAAAATTTGTGTTACCCAGCCTGTAAATGCAAAATGCGAATGAGCATGGAGCAAATGTTTTTGATGAACAAAAGGCAGCGCGTAAGCAATCTTATACCGGAGCATGACCCCAACAAACGCAACAAGCATTAAATTAAAAACAGCAATGCTGAACCAGCCGGTTAAACCTTTAACCATACTCCGGATTTTTTGCAAAAGAACGAACTAATCGGTCAGTAAGATATGATTGAAGTCATGTTTTCAATGTATACCTTTCCTTTGGTTATGGATACTATTTCTTTTTGTTCAAGCTGCTTGATGGCACGAATAACAGTTTCAACCCGTAAGCCAACCATGCCGGCAAGTTGCTTACGGGTGAGTAAAAGTTTATTGCAGGCAAAACAGATGTTCTTCTTGTGTTGGATAAGATACCTGAACAGCGTGATCAGCCTGGTTTCGGGATTACAATCTGCCAGCATTTTTACCAATAGAAATTTAAAGCGAAGCTTTTGTGCCAATAGTTTGGTAAATGCGAAATGGGTAACCGGATGGTCATTCAGCAACTGCTTAAATAAAGGCAGTCGCAAGCGAATGAGCACAGAATCTTCTTCGGCTACTGCGGTGGCATCGTACAAATCATCGTCAAACAAAGGAGCTTCCCCGAAGCTTTCTCCCGGCACAATAATATCGTGAATGAGTTCCCTTCCTTCTTCATCAATATTTATCCACTTCAATCTTCCTTTTACCAATTGAAAATAAAACAAGGCTGCATCGCCTTCCTTACAAATTATTTCTCCCTTAATTAATTTCTTATAAGTTGCACCGTATGCCAGGAGTTCGTCAACATTAACTACCATATTTCAAAGGATTATTTGTAAACAATTCTGATTGCACCGGAACCTGATATATATCATATTCTTTTTTGAGGACCATCATTCAAATAATCTTCAAGTTAATCAACATTTGCAATATGATTAGCCTCATATAATAATTAAAATATACTTGGTAATCTTGTACTTATAAAAACATTTAGCATGAAAAAATTATTTATTACCTGTGTAATCGCTTTCATCTTGTATGCTTGCGGCAACCAGGGGGAATCCAACAGTTCAACGAATGGCTCAGAGGAATCAAAACCAGTAACTGAAACCACAGAAAGCGGTAACCCCTCATATGATCCCAAAAGAGGTGAGGGCAAGTTTGAAAACGTAGAACTTCCTGCTTCTCTGGATGCAACAATGGCTCAAAGCGGAAAACAGATATATGAAGTGAAATGCGCCAGTTGTCACAAGCTGACCGACGAAAGATTAGTGGGTCCCGGATGGAAAGGCGTAAGCACCAGACACCGGCCCGAATGGATAATGAACTTTATTACCAATCCTGATGCAATGATTGATAAAGACCCCCAATTACAGGCACAACTGGAGATTTGTTTGGTTCGCATGCCCAATCAAAGCCTTGGCGACGATGATGCACGGCATTTGCTGGAATTTATGAGGGAGAATGACGGGGTAAAATAGAATGAACTGTTTTCATTTTTTATTTAAATATACCTGATATATGAAACCTGTACATTGTACACTGACGGCGTTCGCCCTGGCCATACTCTTCGGCAGCATGAACGCCTGCAAACCAAAAAGTGCCGGAACTGCTGTAAGCGGTAATGCCGCGGAAAAAGTATATATTCCGCCAGGAAAATATGATGAGTTTTATAATTTCGTTTCGGGAGGATTCAGCGGACAATTGTCTGTATACGGATTGCCCTCGGGACGTTTGCTCCGCGTAATCCCGGTTTTTTCCCTCGATCCGGAAAAAGGCTGGGGCTTTAGCGAAGAAACCAAGCCGATGCTCAACACCTCTCATGGATTTGTTCCCTGGGATGATCTGCATCACGTTAACATGTCTCAAACCAATGGCGAAATTGATGGACGCTGGGTTTTTGTAAACGGCAACAATACCCCCCGCATAGCAAGAGTTGATTTGACTACGTTCCGTACTGCCGAAATACTTGAATTGCCTAACAGCGGCGGTAACCACTCCTCGCCCTTTATAACTGAAAATACTGAATATGTGGTAGCCGGCACCCGGTTCAGCGTGCCCATGGACAACGCCAACGGTGATGTACCTATTAATACATATAAAGAAAACTTTAAGGGCACTATAAGTTTTGTTAGCGTAAACAAAGACGATGGCAATATGGACATCGCATTCCAGATTGAAACACCGGGGGTTAATTTCGACCTGAGCCATGCCGGCAAAGGTCCCTCACACGGCTGGTTCTTCTTTTCGTGCTACAACACCGAACAGGCCAATACCTTACTGGAAGTTAATGCTTCTAAGAATGATAAAGACTTTATCATGGCTGTGAACTGGAAAAAAGCGGAAGAATATATCAAAGCCGGAAAGGGAAAGAAGATTAAAGCCAACTATGCGCATAATAAATTCAGCGAAGAAACGCACACTTCCACTTCCGAAATGTTAAAGGAAGTTACCGTACTGGACGCCCGGGAACTGGAAGGACTCTGCTATTTTATTCCATGTCCCAAATCTCCACATGGCTGCGATGTAGACCCTACAGGAGAATATATTGTTGGCAGTGGAAAGCTGGCCGCATTAATTCCTGTATTTTCCTACACCAAAATGCTGAAAGCCATAGAAGATAAGGCGTTTGAAGGAAACTTTGGTAATATTCCGGTTATTAAATATGAAGCCGCCTTGCATGGCGAAGTACAGAAACCCGGATTAGGACCATTACACACCGAATTTGACGGCAGGGGAAATGCAATCACATCCATGTTCGTATCCTCGGAATTGGTGAAATGGAATATCAAAGACCTCAAAGTACTCGATCGCGTACCTACTTATTATTCTGTGGGTCACCTGATGATACCCGGGGGGGATTCTAAAAAACCAGACGGCAAATATGTAATCGCTTATAACAAAATAACCAAAGACAGGTATTTGCCTACCGGTCCGGAATTGTCGCAGAGCGCACAGTTGTATGATATCAGCGGCGATAAAATGCAACTGATATTAGATTACCCTACTATTGGCGAGCCTCACTATGCACAGGCAGTGAGAGCAGAAAAGATCAGAGACAATTCTATTAAAATATTCAAGATTGAAGACAACAAGCATCCTTACGTAGCCAAGGGAGAAAAGGAAACCAAAGTGGTTCGGGAAGGCAACAAAGTGCATGTATACATGACTGCCATACGCTCCCATCTTACTCCTGATAATATTGAAGGTATTCGCATGGGAGACGAGGTATATTTTCACGTAACCAACCTTGAACAGGATTGGGATGTGCCGCATGGCTTTGCCATAAAAGGCGCCGACAATGGTGAGTTGCTTGTTATGCCCGGGGAAACCACCACACTCAAATGGGTGCCCGACCGTACAGGTATATTCCCGATGTATTGTACCGACTTCTGCAGTGCCCTGCACCAGGAAATGTCGGGCTATGTAAGGGTATCACCGGCCGGAAGCAAGGTTCCTCTTACCTTTAGCACCGGCACCAATCTGCCTGCCAGCGATACCGCCGCAGGTAAGTAATCATTTTTAAAACGGAATGCGATTGCCCGCTGCAAAAATGCAGCAATTGCATTCCGTTATCTTTTAATTTTATATCATGAAACGCAACCGCATTCAAGGCAGCATCCGCATCATACTGGGCATTTGTGCCATAGCATTGTTCGCGGTTAATTTTGTACCCATCTGGCAAATAGACCTTGATGCCCCCCAATACCCTGAAGGATTACGCCTGCTTATATTTGCCAACAAACTGGCAGGAAATGTAGATATCATAAACGGGCTGAATCATTACATTGGTATGAAAACGTTACATACTGATGATTTTATCGAGTTCAAAATATTACCCTACCTGATCGTTTTTTTCAGCCTCGCTATTCTGGCAGTAGCCCTTACCGGCAACCGGCGTTTATTGTATACAGTGCTGGTTCTTTTTGTTCTTTTTGGCATTGTGTCTATGGTGGATTTTTGGAAATGGGAGTATGATTACGGTCACAATCTTGACCCCAATGCAGCCATCATTGTACCGGGCATGGCCTATCAGCCTCCGCTCATCGGATTCAAACAATTGCTCAATTTCGGTGCATATTCCATGCCGGCTATCGGCGGATGGATTTTTGTAGGTGTTGGAGTGGTTTTATTGCTATGCAGTTTACGGGAATGGCGCGCTCAAAAAAAAGGAAAAACAAACAAAATGCCTGCGGGTAAAGCAGTGGCTGTTGCACTGTCGCTTATTTGGCTCCAGTCGTGCAATAGCGGGCCACAACCTATACAGGTGGGCGTTGACCAATGCTCATTTTGCAGGATGTCGGTAAGTGACGCCCGCTTCGCCTGTGAACTCGCTACCGTGAAAGGAAAAATATACAAGTTTGACGATATGCATTGTATGATCGCATTTGTGAATGCTCCGGGCACAGACAAAAACAGCATTAAGCAATTTTATCTTGCCGATTTTAATGAAAGCACAAAATGGCTCAATGCAGAAAATGCCTGGTTGTTAAAAAGTGAAGCGTTAAAAAGTCCGATGGGTGGCAATACCGCCGCTTTTTCGAATGCAGATGATCAAAAAAAAGCAGCCGGAGATTTCGCCGGCGATCTTACTACCTGGAAAGAAATAATGCCGTAAAGGCATATTGATTGATAAGCGGAAAGTGACGGGGGATATGAACAGATTAATAATAGGATATTTTATTCTTGCAACAGCAATACCTGCGCGGGCATTTGCCAAAATCATAAAGGTTGGTAAAGGGCAAGTTGTTACGCATATACAACAAGGAATTGATATGGCGGCTGCCGGCGATACGGTGCTGGTAAGTGAAGGCATATACCGGCAGGGCAATATCGTTATCAACAAACCGATTGTACTTAAAGGTGTTAACCATCCTGTATTAGACGGAGAAAAAAAATATGAGCTTATATCTGTAAAATCACCGGGAGTAACCGTAGAAGGGTTCCTGGTTAGAAACTCAGGGCACTCTTCCATGACGGATATAGCAGGCATTAAAATTTACAATACCCACCACATTACTGTTATAAACAACATACTGGAAGATAACTTTTTTGGGATTTATGCACAGCAGGCTGCACATTGCGTAATACAGAACAACAGCATAACCGCCTACGCGAAAGAAACCCAGCTATCGGGCAATGGCATTCACTGCTGGAAAAGCGATAGCATGCACATTAGCGCCAACAGCGTTACGGGTCACAGAGATGGCATTTACCTCGAATTCGCAACGCACTCCCTGATCGAAAAAAATACAGTGCAAAAGAACCTGAGGTATGGATTGCATTTTATGTTTTCGCATAACAATACATACACCAGGAACATTTTCCGTAACAACGGCGCCGGTGTGGCAGTAATGTATACCCGCCACGTAACAATGAAAAACAACCGGTTCGAAGAGAACTGGGGTGACGCAGCCTACGGTTTGCTGTTAAAAGAAATTTCGGATAGTGATATTGAAGGAAACTATTTTGAAAAAAATACAAGCGGGATATATATGGATGGTTCAAGCCGTATTGAGATGTATAAAAACGTATTTAAAGATAATGGATGGGCGATAAAAATGCAGGCAAGCTGTATGGATATAAAACTGGAAAAAAATAATTTTATCAACAACACATTTGATATGGGAACCAACGGTTCCCTTGTGCTCAATACTTTTAAAAATAATTATTGGGATAAATACGAAGGATACGATCTGAACAAAGACAAAATCGGCGATGTCCCCTATCGGCCGGTGAGCATGTATTCGATGATAATTGAACAAAATCCACCTGCAATGATGTTGTTCCGTAGCTTTATAACCGCATTGCTCGATAAAACTGAAAAACTTCTGCCCAGCCTTACTCCCGAAAACCTGAAAGATGACTATCCTTTAATGAAACCATTGGCACTATGATTATTACCAGTAATGTATCGAAGAAATTTGGGAAGTTGAAAGCCCTTGACGATGTTTCGGTAACCTGCAACCGGGGAGAATGTATCGCCTTAATAGGACCCAACGGAAGCGGCAAAACGACCCTGGTAAAAACCATCCTGGGAATGGTAGTTCCCGACAGCGGATTTATAACGTTTAACGGTAAAAATATTTTACACGACTGGAAATACAGGAAGGACATTGGGTATATGCCGCAAATTGGCCGCTATCCGGAAAACATGACGATTGGTCAGGTGTTGGACATGATGCGGGATATCAGGCACGCAAAAAATTTTATACCGGATGAAGAACTCATTGAATCATTTGGACTGGGTGCTTTAATACAAAAAAGAATGAGAACCTTATCAGGTGGCACCAGGCAAAAAGTGAGTGCCTCCCTGGCCTTTCTTTTCAATCCCGATGTTTTAATACTCGATGAGCCGACAGCCGGCCTTGATCCGCTTGCTTCAGGAATTTTAAAGGAAAAGATCGTTGCCGAAAAAGAAAAAGGCAAACTCATTTTAATTACATCACATGTTTTAAGTGAACTGGATGATCTTATTACCCAGGTTATTTATATGCAGGAAGGAAAATTAAAATTTCACAAAAGTATCGAAACATTGCGCAGTGATACCGGAGAAATGCAGCTAACCAGGGCAATTGCCAGTATTATGACAAATTAATCCACTATGAGGAAAATTATTAAATATGTTATTGCCGACATTCTCCGCAACAAGATCGTGATCGCCTATACAGCATTTTTACTGGTGATGTCGTTAAGCATCTTCGCTCTTGAAGATAACACGTCAAAAGGATTGCTCAGTTTACTCAATATTATATTGCTGATCGTTCCGTTGGTTAGTATTGTTTTTTCCACCATATACATTTACAACAGCTCAGAGTTTATTGAATTACTGGTAAGTCAGCCGCTGAAAAGAAAATCAATCTGGCTTAGCTTGTTTTCCGGGCTTGCCGCCTCCCTGGCCCTGTCTTTTTTTATAGGAGCAGGTATACCTATTCTCATTTACCAGCCTTCCCCAACCGGGATAATGATGCTGCTCACCGGACTTTTATTGTCTGTTATCTTCGTTTCTATAGCCTTATTTGCCTCTGTTACCACAAGAGATAAGGCAAAGGGCATCGGGAAGGTAATATTACTCTGGCTCTATTTTTCCATACTTTTTGACGGTTTAATACTGTTTTTACTCTTCCAGTTTGCAGACTACCCACTGGAAAAAGCGATGGTGGCTGTAAGTGCATTCAATCCCATTGATCTCAGCAGGATACTGATCCTGCTGCAAATGGACGTATCGGCGCTAATGGGCTATACGGGAGCTATATTCCGGAATTTTTTTGGTACGCAAATTGGTATTGCGCTTGCATTTATTGTACTGGTGTTGTGGATGATGACGCCTCTTTGGTTATCGTTACGGCGATTTACGACCAAAGACTTATAACTTAAGTTTAAGAAATTTATCGGTATATTGCAGCTCATTCTTATGACAGCGTATACAACATATCATTCTTTTGTAATGATACGGAAGAGGCAGTTTCCTGTGCCTGGTGCCGTGTATACCCGCGTTATGCCCCCATTTCCCGGCTTTTGTGAAAAGCAATATTATATTTCAAATTTTAAGGATTTCCACAGGCTTACCCCGAACTTTATTTAACATGCTGTAGTTCGGGGGTGTATATCTTTATTTATTTTCTTTTTTATCATCTCAATTAAATAATTTTTATGGAACGAAATACGATAACCTTCCCGGTAAGGGTTATTTGCCTTTGTTGCATTTATGCTTTACCCATTGCTGTTTTCATTACCGGCGTAATTACAGAGAAATTGTGGATAGGGTTGATTGCATTTTCATTTTTTACAGGTCAGATTGTATATTTCAGGACCCGTCAAAAAAAAGTCTTGTCTGACTATTTTCACAGGAAAAAATTGAGTAAGAGAAATCGTGGAAATCAGACTAGTTAGCCTTAATCTGTATTTTCAAATATGGAACACACTTTTAATACTTTTTAATACTTAAAAAACGATGTTATGAATGCTGAAAAAAATCCTGTATTGCTGTGCGAAGAAGATTTTCGCCTGCTCAAACAACTTGTAGGAATATCCCTCGTAAATGACAACGAGGAAATGACCCTGGCTTATGAGCTGAGCAGGGCGATTGTAGTAAAAGATAATGCTTTGCCTCCGGACACGGTAAGGCTCAACTCAAAGGTTAGAGTTCAGGATATGGCAAGTAATAAAAATATTGATCTTACAATCGTAATGCCCCCTCATGCTGATATCAAAGAAAAGAAAATTTCTATTCTTACCCCGATGGCGGCCGCGCTGATCGGCTTCAGAAAAGGTGACGAGGTTGAATGGAAAATGCCTTCAGGAATGAAGAAATATAAGGTGCTGGAAGTAACCAACCCGGTTAAGGAGGAACAGGATGCATAAAAACACTCATCCTGCCTTAATTTGAGTTAGATTTTTAGCCGCAGATACGCAGTTTAATTTTGGGCATCTGCGGCATTTTCTGTTTTGTAGCGCCCGGCTGTAAGCTGGTTAGGTGAACGGCTGTAAGAAGTCGCTAAATTCAGGAGAAATGCAAAGCATCAGGAAACAAATCAAAAAAAAAATCAAAATTTAAAAATTCAAAACCTGAAATGCGAAATCTTTGCAACCTGAAACCTATAATAATATATGCAATACAACCCCGATAACATCAATCATCTTATCCGCAACAGGCGTTCTGTATTTCCTGACCAGTTTGAGGCAGGCAAACATATACCTGATGAAATCATTGAAAACATATTGATCAATGCCACATGGGCGCCAACGCACGGACAAAACGAGCCCTGGCATTTCTCTGTTTATACAGGAGACGGGCTAAAGCAACTTGCCTTATTTCAAAGTGAATTGTATAAGCAGGAATCCGGAAGTAAATTCATAGAAAGTAAATATATCAAATTACAGCAGCAGCCCCTAAAAGCCTCCCATATTATTGCGTTGGGCATGAAACGGGACGTGAATAGCAGGATCCCGGAAATAGAAGATATAGAAGCTGTTGCCTGTGCAGTACAAAATATTTATCTTTCTGTTACAGCTTATGGATTGGGTGGGTATTGGACTACAGGCGGCATTACATATTATGAAAAGGCCAAAAGTTTTTTTGGACTGGGCGAAACAGACAGGTTACTTGGCTTTTTTTATGCCGGCTACATTGCTGTTTCTTCCGCGAAAGGTAAACGTATCCATATAAATCATAAAGTAAGATGGATACGTTCATAAAAATGGATAACTGCGCCTTTTTTAATAAAATAAGAAGGGTGTTAAAGTAATGTAAAAATCATAAAAAATTAGTTCTTTGTTTTTGAATTAACAGATTCTTAAAAAAGAAGAAGGGAGCACGACTGCTCCCCTCGATCCCTAATCCCTAAACCCTGGAAAAACTTAGTATTTTATTTATAGAAATCTATGTGTTTGTATGTAAAAGAATGAGAACATCGTTTAAATTCTTGCGTCTTCTTATGTATTTGTTTAATTTTCAGAAATTGTGCCAAACTTTTGAGATGTGGATAAGTGAACATGTTTCCCTCTGAATTAAATGTATTGACTACAAATGTGATACCCCGATTACGGTATCATGCTTTCCATAAGCTTATTCTTTTTTCTACTGCATTGTGTAAAAGCACACGCACTACTGTTCATTATGGGGAATTTATTCCCGGCTCCTTTATTAATTACTACCGTATATGCATACCCGACGATTACAGCGCTCTATTTTTCTCATAGCATCTTCCGCTAATTCAAATAATCAGACCTCATTTCTTTGGCCTTTTAAACACCTGACAAGTTACCTTAATATAATCCTGCCAGGCGTGTACTGAATGTATACGTGGGAACAATATGCAGCTCAATAGCTTATATTTCTGTAACTTCGCCAACATTTTTTGGCTATATATGGCAATAAGGTATAAGGAATATACAGGGTTGAACCTGCCGGCTACAGAGCAGGAAATATTAGCAAAATGGGCTGAGGATCAGTCGTTTGAAAAAAGCATACAACTGCGTAACGGAGCACCGCCTTTCGTATTTTATGAAGGACCGCCCAGCGCTAATGGTATGCCGGGTATTCACCACGTTATAGGCCGCACGCTAAAGGACCTGATTTGCCGCTATAAAAGCATGAAAGGATACCAGGTACAACGCAAGGCAGGCTGGGACACTCATGGACTTCCTGTAGAATTAGGCGTTGAAAAAATGCTGGGCATTACAAAAGAGGATATCGGTAAAAAGATATCCGTTGAAGAATACAATGCTGTCTGTCGCAGGGAGGTACTAAAATATAAAGACAAGTGGGATGAACTAACCACTAAAATGGGATACTGGGTAAATCTCACCGATCCATATATCACTTTTGAGAACAAGTACATTGAAACACTCTGGTGGTGCCTGAAAGAACTATATAAAAAAGAATTGCTCTATGAAAGTGTAAGTATTCAGCCTTACTCGCCCGCGGCAGGTACCGGGTTAAGTTCGCACGAATTGAACCAGCCGGGCACGTATAAAATGGTGAAGGATACTTCCGTTGTTGTTATGTTTAAAGCGGTGAAAGACGAAAAAAGCAAGTTCTTATTTGATGCCGCCCAAAACGATGAAGTTTTCTTTCTTGCCTGGACCACTACCCCATGGACCTTGCCCGCAAATCTTGGGCTTACCGTTGGAGCCAATATTGATTATGTACTGGTGCAAACATTTAATCCTTACACACATTTACCCATAAATGTTGTGCTTGCCAAAGCCCTGATTCATACCTATTTTAAGGCTGATGATGAGAATGGCGATTTTGAAAGATACTCCCTGGCGGCCAAAACACTGCCCTGGAAAATTCTAAAGGAATTCAAAGGAAAAAACCTTGAAACGATAACCTATGAGCAGCTCCTTCCATTTGAAGCAAACGCGCCGGAAGTCATCGGTGAAATAACTCCGGGCGCACGTCCTTTCCATATTATGCTGGGCGATTTTGTAACAACTGAAGATGGTACTGGTATAGTGCATACCGCTCCGGCTTTTGGCGCAGATGACTATAAAGTTGGGAAAAGGTACAATATAGGCATGCTCACTATGGTAGACAGGGAAGGAAAGTTCATTGGGGGGCTTGGAGAATTCAGTAACCGGTATGTAAAAAATTATAAAGATGAAAAGGATTATGCAGATGTGAACGTAGACATCGCTGTGAAGCTGAAAAAAGAAAACCGGGCTTTTAAAATTGAGAAATATGAACACAATTACCCCCATTGCTGGCGTACCGATAAACCGGTTTTATATTATCCTTTAGATGCATGGTTCATTAAAACCACCGCACTGAAGCACAGGATGGTGGAACTCAATAAAACCATTAACTGGAAACCAAAATCAACCGGTGAAGGCCGCTTTGGCAACTGGTTAGAAAATATGGTAGACTGGAACCTGAGCAGGAGCCGGTATTGGGGAACACCGTTACCCGTGTGGAGAACGGAAGACGGATCGGAGGAAAAATGCATCGGTTCCATCAATGAACTCAACGGGGAAATTAAAAAGGCGAATGAAATACTGGGTGGCAGTGTAAATGAAAATTATCTGCACAATGGGCTCCTTGATCTGCACAAACCCTATGTAGATGAAGTAATACTGGTGAGCAACAGCGGCAAACCCATGAAACGCATCCCCGACCTGGTGGATGTTTGGTTCGACAGTGGCGCCATGCCTTATGCCCAGTGGCATTTCCCTTTTGAAAATGTTGAAACTTTCGCCCAAAATTACCCCGCCGACTTTATAGCCGAGGGAGTTGATCAAACGCGTGGTTGGTTTTACACACTACATGCCCTGGGAAGCCTGCTTAAAGAATCGGTGCAGGAAGAACTGCAAAAAGCCGGAATAGAGGTTGATGATGAGAAATATCCGGGACTCGCCTTCAAAACCTGTATTTCTAATGGTTTGGTGCTGGATAAAAATGGGAACAAGATGAGCAAGCGGGTGGGTAACGTGGTAGACCCCTTTACCACCATTGAACAATACGGGGCGGATGCTACCCGGTGGTACCTTATTACAAATGCTTCCCCGTGGGATAGCTTAAAATTTGACCTCCAGGGAATAAAAGAAGTGCAACGCAAGTTCTTTGGTACCCTGTATAATACCTACCAGTTTTTTGCTTTGTATGCGAATGTAGATGGGTTCGCATTTAAAGAAGCCTATATTCCTTTAGATCAGCGCCCGGAAATAGACCGCTGGATTCTTTCTTCATTAAACAGTCTGAAGAAGCGGGCAATTGAATACATGGATGATTATGAACCTACCCACGCAGGAAGGGCTATTGAAGATTTTGTTGACGAGCATTTAAGCAACTGGTATGTAAGGCTATGCCGCCGTCGCTTCTGGAAAGGTGAATATGAGCATGACAAAATATGCGCCTATCAAACACTGTACGAATGTTTAGAAACCGTATTGCAACTTATGGCGCCTGTTTCACCTTTCTTTTGTGATGCCTTATTCAATAACCTGAATGCTGTTTCTAACAGGAATAAGGCAACATCCATTCATCATACTTTATTCCCGGAACCAAACGCACTGGCAATAGATGCAGCATTAGAAGAAAGAATGCAAATGGCCCAGGATATTTCATCCCTGATCCTTTCACTTCGTAAAAAAGTAAACATAAAAGTGCGTCAACCGCTCCAGAAAGTTCTCATTCCTGTACAAAACAAACGAATGAAAGATCAAATAATCAAAGTGGAAGATCTTATCAAGAATGAAGTGAACATTAAAGAAATAGAATATATTACAGAGGGAAATGGATTTATTAATAAAAAAATAAAGCCCAACTTTATAGTACTGGGAAAAAAACTCGGTGCAAAAATGAAACCCGTAAGTGCGGCAATAGCCTCATTTACCCAGGAAGATATAGCTACAATAGAAACAGAAGGTGTTTACACACTTCATGTAAACGGAGAATCCATTCCGCTTCAGTTGTCGGAAGTGGAAATTCAAAGCGAAGATGTGCCGGGATGGATGGTGGCCAATAAGGGAATGCTAACAGTGGCCCTTGATGTAACGCTTACACCCGAATTAGAAAAAGAAGGAAATGCAAGAGAAATCGTTAACAGGATCCAGAAGATCCGTAAAGACAATGGCTATGAACTGACTGACAGAATTCTGGTAAAACTATCTGAAAATACTGCGCTCAAACCGTCTATCACTGAATATAATACATATATTTGCGCGGAAATTTTGGCAGACAATTTAGAATGGTTACCAGATATTACGAATGGTATTGATATAGAAGTGAACAACATACCTTTAAAAATTTTAGTGACCAAAAAAGTATAAAAGCATGGCTACCAATAAGAAAGCAGCAAAAAAAGCAGCACCCCCTAAAGGAAAACCTGCTAAGGCCGCACCCAAAAAAGCGGTGAAATCTGCAAAACCCGCACCTAAAAAGGTTGCAACGTCTTCTAAACAGGCCAAGTCTGCCAAAACGGTGGCTCACAAACCTATTGCAAAAAAAGCAACCAAAAAGGTTGAAACCAAAAAGCCTGCACCTCCAAAAACAGCAACCAAGCATGTTACTCCTGTAAAAAAGGTTGCGCATGCAGTTGGTCACGAGCCGGCTAAAAAGGCAGCAAAGGAAGTGCCGGCTGCTCCAGTAAAACAATCACCTTCAAAATTTGAACAAATAAAAAAGGCAGCTAAAGATCAGTCAAAAGCGGAAAAAACAAAATCAGCAAAGCCTGTTGTTATTCCCAAATTAAGTACGAACCATGCAAGGAAGTACGAGCCCGAATTTACCCAGTCGGTACTTGACCGCCCTGCAGCTCAGCAAAGCGTCCCCACCATGAAGTACAGTGACACTGAATTGGTTGAATTTAAAGAACTGATACTCAGAAAATTAGAAGCTGCAAAAAAAGAACTCAATTATCTTCAGGGGCTCATTACCCGTAAAGATGATATGGGAGGAGATGAAAGTGAAAACCGGTATATGACAATGGAAGATGGCAGCATAAGCATGGAAAGAGAACAATTGAGCCAGATGGCAAGCCGCCAGATTCAATACATTGATCATTTGGAAAAAGCCATGATGCGTATTGAGAATAAAACCTATGGTATTTGCAGAGTTACCGGTAAGCTTATAGATAAGGCAAGATTACGTGCAGTGCCTCATGCTACTTTAAGCATGGAGGCCAAAATGGGATACGCTAAAAACCCCAATATCCAATAATTGTTTGTATGAATGAGTTTAAAACCGGATGCCCTATCAGGAAAGCATCCGGTTTTTTTATACTATCACCTTCTGAATTCCTTCTTTCAGAAATTCTGCCAAATATAAATCACATGCAATCAAGACTATTTCTGCTAATGCTAATTACAGCCATTATGGGCTCGATTCTTCCAATACAGGCAGGAATAAATGCCAAATTAGGCAAAGTATCAGGAGGCCCGGTAATTGCAGCCTTCATATCCTTTTTGGTAGGAACTGTTTTTTTAGCCCTTTATCTGCTGATTAGCCGTAAGCACAGCTTCCAGTGGAACGGGATACAGTCGGCGCCATTATGGTTGTTTGCCGGGGGATTGATCGGCGCGTTTTATGTAGCGGCTATTACTTTTATTGTGCCTACCCTTGGAACCGCCCTCACCTTTGCACTTATTATAGCAGGTCAGTTGCTGGCTGCCATGGTTATTGACCATTACGGATGGCTGGGCATGAGTATACAGCAAATAAGTGCGGGAAAAATTGCAGGCGCTGTTTTATTAATTGCAGGCGTAATATTGATCCGAAAATATTAGAACCTGCCTGCTCCGGGATTTTCAAGGCTTTTTCTTGCCGATCTTACTTTTGAGAAGTACCCTTGCTTCATGTACCCCGTCGCTGTCGCCAAATGCGTCTTTAGGCAGTAAAAAAAAGCTGCGGGGATTAAAATACAGATGAAAAAAATTAGGTGTTTCTATCATTTCGCTGAATTCTCTCCATGCCCAGCTTTTACTTCCCTTAGGATTTTCAATAAAAAAATGATTCTCTTCCAGCGAAACCCGGAAGCTGTCTTTGAATGTAGCAGATTTTTTGTAAATGGCTGAGGGTAACCATCGCCAGAAAGCAAGCATCAGCACCACCCATAAAATAAAACTGATCAAAAAAGCAAGCGGGGTCACTTTTTTTAAATAGAATAAAATGGCAGCCACAGAGGTAAAAACATTTACCAGTATGATCATGAGTTTGATTTCCCGCTTACTGATAAAATGATAACGCAGCGCTTGTAATACCTGGGCTTTTTTATATGTTACCGTTACCTGCATAAGCCATGAAGATAAAAAAAGAAAAGTTTAAATTCCCTAATTTATATAATGCAGGAGTTTAAACTTTTACTGCGCTGCTAACGGGAACCGGTAAAGTATTGCGAAACTTTAAACCGCGCCCTACACAGCATTTTATTTTCCGGAAAACATACAGCCTGAGCTTATGCGTTTCCCCTCACATCATCTGATATCACGGCATTTTTTGTACCCGCCATTTGCAGCCTGGTAAGGCGTTATAGATTGGGCACAGGAAGAAAGAAAAAGAACGAAAAGCAATGCGGCGATTAATCTTATCATTTTTAAAAGTTTAGACTGTAAAGAAAATACCATCCTTTTAGAAAAAGAATTATACAGACCGTAATTCTACGAGATTACACTTGTCGCCTGTTCAAACGCAAAAAACGATAAAAATTGTTCATTTAACGTAAATGGTTGCATAACAGGGCGCTGTAAAACCCGTATTTGAAGCTTGAATGAGTGCCGGTTTTAGACTATAATATTGATTTTCAACATCAGGAGAAGCTAAAAAATCTATTCTGGAAGACTGGTACGGATTTGTATAGGTTTATTTCAAATTTTCGCTTATGAACCACTTTCCGGTCGGTGAGACACCGACCGGTAGCGGACTCTACAGGCGGGTGTCACCACCCGCCTGCGAAAAAGCTAAAAAATCTATTCTGGAAGACTAGTACGGATTTGTATAGGTGCATTTCAAATTTTCGCTTATGAACCACTTTCCGGTCGGTGAGACACCGACTGGTAGCGGAAAAAAGCTGCGAAAAAAATGAGTGCCGGTTTTAGGCTATAATATTGATTTTCAACATCAGGAGAAGCTAAAAAATCTATTCCGGAAGACTGGTACGGATTTGTATAGGTTTATTTCGAATTTTCGCTTATGAACCACTTTCCGGTCGGTGAGACACCGACCGGTAGCGGACTCTACAGGCGGGTGTCACCACCCGCCTGCGAAAAAGCTAAAAAATCTATTCCGGAAGACTGGTACGGATTTGTATAGGTTTATTTCGAATTTTCGCTTATGAACCATTTTCCGGTCGGTGAGACACCGACCGGTAGCGGACTCTACAGGCGGGTGTCACCACCCGCCTGCGAAAAAATACCGGATGGATAAAACAGCTTTCAGCATTCAGACATTTGAGGAAGCGGATAATGCCATGCGGGATTACAGTAATCATACATACCGGGAACGACTACATATCTATTGGTATCTTACGAGCATTGCCTATAAATTTGATTTGAACAACCCGCCCAAAATGGATAAAACTGTTTTTGGTATAAGAAAACATCAAAGCTGTGCCTGATATTTTCCAGGAAGATTCAGGGATTTTTTACAAGCCCATCATGATACTACACCTCAATCACCTTCGGTATTCTTTCTTCGTGCTTTCGTGGCTTAGTGGCAAAACATTCGTTTTTATCCAGTATGGAGTCTTCTCATCACCCTCCGGCAGAACAATGGATGGCGAATTTTAATAAACACAAACACTTAAATTCTTTAATTATATCCTTTTATCTCACTTAATCAGTTACTTAAAAATATTGTTTTCTCATAAAATTGGATTAAATTATGCGAGCATGAGAAACATATATGTCTTCATTCCGCTATCGCATAGCCCGCCAATACCTGCCGGTTATTGAATTTATAATGTAAACCTTCTCATTACGAAACCATTGCTGACGATTATTGCTATTTACTTTATTTCTTTTAAAGCAACTGCGCAATAATTCAGGAAACCTGGATGATTGGCGGTTCGGGGATATACTCATCTTGTACACAAAACGCAGATAAAAAGGGTTTCAAATGTCTATTGGTTTACAAATTCACCTGGAAAAAGAATGAAAACAATAAAGGTTTACAAAGAAATATTTTTTATGAAACATCTTTTCTTACTATTGCTTGGCATCGCATTATCATTTTCATCATTTTCACAACTTGCAAAAAAAACATGGTTGCTTGGAGGCTCAGGAAATCTGTATTCCTATCACGAAAAATATGATGCTCCATTGACCAACTATACTACTAGGTTTACTACTGTAGACCTTTCAGCATCTGTGGGATATTTTTTTATTAACAAATTTACAGGAGGATTAAGACCATATTTCTTCTCCAAAAAGGGTAGTAGTTCAGGAGGTGGACAAGGTAATGATCTAAAAGTGGCTATTGGCCCATTTGTAAGGTATTATTTCCTTAATGATGAAAAGCAATTTAATTTATTGGCTGATTTAAGCTATCAATTGGGCATAAATAAAATATTAACTGGAAATGAAAAAGGCAAGATCAGTATATTATCTGCAATGACTGGCATTGAAGTTTTCTTTAATTCATCAGTGGGCTTAGAACTTCTGATTGGGTATGTAAACCGCATAGAAATCATTAATGGGAATACTGGCTACAATAGTAACAGGAAAGGCTTTCAAACTTCTATTGGTTTTCATTTTCATTTGGAAAACTACTAAACTAAAAATCATGAAACACTTTATATCAATAATTTCATTTCTATTTTGCTTTCTCTTTTCAAAATCGCAAACAATTTCACCATCACAAAATAATGAATATTGCCCTAAAACAGAATATACCTTTACGGTTACTATCTCAAAGCAATTCTCAAATATTATAGGGTTGTATGGTGCCATCGTAACACAAACGCCAACGCCACCTGTTGGTTCAAGTTTTACTTTTAAAGGAAAATTTGATGATGTAAATCAGAAACAAGCATTCAAAGTGACTTTTACCGATAATACAACTTATGAGTTTGGGTTTAAAAAAATAAAATCATTATTTTTTACAAGTTCCTGTACTCCAATACAACCTACGCCGGCAATAATTACCGCCCCGCGTTGCCAGGTTTCAAGTATTCCACTGAGTTTTAGCAATATTCAATGGAGCACTGCGTATGAAAGCCCATCCCTTTGTTTTGGCTCCATAACCACTTACGAATATTTATTACCCTCCGGCTGGAAACTTGGGACCACTACTTCTAACGGAACTACCTGGATAGCCGGAGGAAACAGTGTTACCATTACTTCTGATCTGTCAACAGGTGCAGGCAGCGCTGTTAAAGTAAGACCTACCAATGCTTGCGGAGCCGGGCTGGTGAAAGGTGAGGAAATCCAGATTCCCATATCCAGACCACGGCCAACTCTTTCTATTGCATGAGACGACTATATCTGCAGCGGGTCCAAAACCTATAGCATATCCGGAACGCTGCCTCCCGGCGCAACCGTGTGCTGGTCATCTTCCCATACCGCTTATGCTACTGTGCCAGCTTCACCCGGGAATTGCGGCAGTTCCGTTGCTGTAACTTATGTTGCACCGGGACCTGTTACACTTACAGCTACCATTACAGATTGCATGGAAACATATAATATTACTAAAAACTTAGCCATCGGCGCCTCAGTAGGAGGGCATTATATTATTTTATCTGATTATCATAACCCAGGGATATTTTATCCCTTGTATAATAATAACTCGCCGGTATGGTTACCAGCAAATAAATTATTTGGAATAAATGCTTACTTAACAAGCCCTGGTATTACTTCCTATACATGGTCAAGAGCCAGCACAAGTTACCCTTTTAGCTGGGGTTCAGCAGGCGGTTACCTGGGCATAGCCGGCAGTTCAGGGTCTTCAGCTTTCGAGGAAAGAGACGGGGTTTTTAATCTTACAGCTCAAACTGCCTGCGGTACTTACACCGGAACGTTCAAATGGCCAGTTATTGTGCAGGGCTGGGGCTTAAGGATATCCGCATCACCAAACCCTGCTACCAGTCATTTAACTGTTTCTATAGAAGATGCGGCACCAGAGGCTAAGGCATTAAGTTCAAACGAAACAATTGCTATTACCTTGTACAGATTTAATAATACGACTCCGGTTAAAACCTGGACGTTTAAAAACGATCAAAGTAAATTCAATCTTAACGTAAGTGATATACAGAAAGGGCAATACGTGTTAAAGGTACAGAAAGGGAAATATCATCAATCTGAAATAATCATGATCGAGTAAATCATTTCAAAATAAGAAAAGGCTCCGGCACAAAGGGGTCTTTTCTTTTTTCTTAAATATTGAGATATGAAATGCTTGCAATAGCTGACCGGTTGTTTTTTTTAAATTCCAATATCGGCTTTGAATTTTTATTGGGCTAGTCCAGCCGGAATGAAAAAATCAAAAATGCTTATTCCACCAGGCAACAAGGTCTTCAGTTGTCTTTAGGATTCCAGGTTCATTTAAATAATCACTAAACAGCATCAAACAAAAAAAATCCATCCCGGAGAACCGGAACGGATTTGTGTAGGTTTATATTCCTAACCGTCCTAAATGAATTTTTTAGCTGCACCCCATGCTGTTGCCACAGTTCAGGCATTTATAGCAGGTGCCGCTGCGTACCGTAATGTGCCCACAGGTATTACAGGCAGGCGCATCGCTTTGCATGCTTTTAAGATGCTGGCTTACCACATTTGCACTGGCTGCCGACCTTTGCGATTTAGATGGCTGAACTGCAGAACCACTATTCGGCGAAGTTCCAACCACCCTTACGTCACTCAGCGCCGGCGGCTTGGCATATTCCAGCCCTGTTGGCACATCGTCCCACTCATCATTACCCGCATTCCCAATTTCTGGTTTATCCAGCACATGCACTAAATCTGTCCTTCCCAAATACTCATATGCCAGGCACCGGAAAACAAAATCTACAATAGAGGTAGTAGACTTAATATTCGGATGATCTACCATACCGGCCGGTTCAAACTTGGTGAACACAAATTTTTCTACGAATTCTTCTAATGGCACGCCATACTGGAGCCCAACAGAAACCGATATGGCAAAGCAGTTCATCAGGCTGCGTAAAGTAGAGCCTTCTTTTGCCAGGTCAATGAATATTTCACCCAATGTTCCATCCCCGTATTCGCCGGTGCGGAGGAAGAGTGCCTGTCCGTTTATTTTAGCCTTTTGGGTAAACCCACGGCGTTTGGCAGGTAAGGTCTTTCGTTCTACGATCATTGACAGCTGGCGCTTTAACTTGGTATCGGTTGATTCCTGCATGCGCTTGTGCAGTTCATCCAGCAATTCATCCACAGTAAGCTTACCCATATCAATAAAATGGCTGTCCTGGCTTACTGCCGCTTCTGCACGCTCTTCTTTGACCTTTGTTTTCTTTGTATCACTTTTATTACTGAGCGGCTGGCTGAGCTTTGATCCGTCGCGGTATAAAGCACAGGCTTTCAAACCCAGTTCCCAGCTAAGCATATATGCGTCGGCTATTTCTTCTACCGTTGCTTCATGCGGCAGGTTAATGGTTTTGGAGATCGCGCCGCTTATAAAAGGTTGTGCGGCAGCCATCATACGGATATGCCCGTGTGCATGGATAAAGCGTTCGCCTTTTTTGCCGCATTTGTTGGCGCAATCAAATACAGGGTAATGTTCCTTTTTCAGGTGCGGCGCTCCTTCAATGGTCATGGTGCCACATATATAGTCGTTTGCCGCGTCAATCTGAGCTTCTGTAAAGCCTAATGCTGCAAGCAGGTTAAAGTTCCAGTCATTGTACTGCTCAGGCGTAAAGCCAAGCCGTTCAAGGCATGCTTCTCCTAAAGTGAATTTATTGAATACGAAACCGATCTCAAATGCCGAGGCGAGTGCAGCATCCAGTTTTTTGATCTCTTCAGCTATAAATCCCTTTTCGCTCAATGTTTGAGGATTAATAAAAGGAGCGCCTGCAAATGCGGCAGAACCAACAGCGTATTTAACAATAGCGTCAACTTCCCTTTGATTATACTTCAGGTTTTTCAATGCCTGTGGAACCGACTGGTTAATGATCTTAAAATAACCGCCGCCACTCAGCTTTTTAAATTTCACCAAAGCAAAATCCGGCTCTACACCTGTGGTATCGCAATCCATAACCAAACCTATAGTTCCTGTAGGGGCTATAACAGTAGTTTGCGCATTCCGGTATCCGTATTTCTCTCCCATTTCCACAGCCTCATCCCATGCATTGCAGGCAGCTTTTAACAGGTAGTCCGGACAATATTTAGCATGAATGCCCTGGGGTTTAATGCTCAGTTGCTCATATTCGTCGGCATCATATGCGGCAAGGCGGTGGTTGCGCATTACGCGCATCATGTCTTCCCTGTTTTCTTCGTAGCGGGCAAAAGCTCCCAGGTGCTGTGCAATCTCAGCAGATGTTTTATAAGCAACACCTGTCATAATTGCTGTAATGGCGCCGGCAATGCCGCGGGCTTCTTTGCTGTCGTAAGGAATACCGCTTATCATAAGCATAGAGCCCAGGTTGGCATATCCCAGTCCCAGGGTTCTGTAATCATATGAAAGCTGGGCTACTTCTTTAGACGGAAACTGCGCCATAAGCACCGATATTTCCAGAACAGTAGTCCAGAGACGAACGGTATACTCGAAGCCTTTTACATCAAAAACGTTGTTGTCTTCATTAAAAAACTTACGAAGGTTTACCGAGGCGAGGTTGCAGGCAGTATTATCTAAGAACATATACTCACTACAAGGGTTGGAGGCCCGGATACGTCCACCTTTAGGGCTTGTATGCCAATCATTGATGGTGGTATCGTATTGGGTACCCGGGTCTGCACAACGCCAGGCTGCATACGCAATCTGGTTCCATACTTCTTTGGAAGGTATTTTTTTCATTACTCTTCCATCAGAACGCGCCTTCAGTTCCCAATCCTCGTTATTTTTCAGTTTTTCAAAGAAATCATTTGAAATGCGGATCGAATTATTTGAATTTTGGCCGCTCACTGTTTTATAAGCCTCCCCTTCATAATCAGATGCATAACCAGCGGCAATCAACGCAGCCACTTTATTTTCTTCCTCCACTTTCCAGTTAATAAATTCCATTATTTCGGGGTGATCAAGATCAAGGCATACCATTTTAGCAGCACGACGGGTAGTGCCACCGCTTTTAATAGCGCCTGCTGCCCTGTCGCCGATTTTCAAAAAACTCATCAATCCTGATGAAGTGCCGCCTCCACTCAATTTTTCACCTTCGCCGCGTATATTTGAATAATTGGTGCCTACACCGCTGCCATATTTAAATATACGGGCTTCTCTCACCCACAGGTCCATAATACCCCCTTCGTTTACGAGGTCGTCCTCAACACTTAAGATAAAACAGGCATGGGGCTGCGGGCGCTCGTATGCCGAAGTTGATTTTTTTAATTTAGCATCTTTGGGGTCTACATAATAATGCCCTTGTGGTTTTCCTTTAATGCCATAGCTTTCATACAACCCGGTGTTAAACCATTGCGGACTATTGGGCACACAGGCCTGGTTTAAAATGCAATACACCAGTTCTTCATAAAACACCTGTGCATCTTGTGCGGAAGCAAAATAACCATGCCGTTCTCCCCATACTTTCCAGCAATTGGCCATACGATGCGCAACTTGTTTTGCTGAAGTTTCACGACCCAGGGACCCATCAGGCTGGGGCACGCCTGCTTTGCGAAAATATTTCTGTGCCAATATATCAGTAGCTATCTGGCTCCATTGTTTGGGAACTTCTACATTTTTCATTTCAAATACGGTTTCCCCGTTGGGATTGCGTATTACAGAAGTGCGGTAATCGTATTCGAACTGTTCAAAAACATCTGCTCCATCCCTGGTAAAGAGACGGTGATACCTCAAGCCACCGCTTTGTTTTTCATTTGTCATAATTATGTTGAGTTTGATTAGTTAAGTTACTATTATCAAATGATAAGAGGACGAAAATATCAGGCTTAATTGTTTTGTCAAACTGTTAAATATTAACAGCGTGTGGATAAGTGCAGAATAGGTAATACAGGGTTTGGTTTTATTATTTCTTCACATTTATTTGAAAAAAAAATTTGGTTTTACGACTAAAGTTTTTTAAATACTATTAAAGTATTGGTTAACACCGCGCTGCCCGGTATTTTGCAGGCAGGATGCAGATTTGTGGAAATATATTTTTTTTCTTTTACCGGTTATGCTTCCATTCTCCGGGATATAAATGCCATAAAAAACATGCCATTTCAGGAAGGCGGGAACATAGAAATAGCTGTTTTTACAAATAGCGCCAATAATGCGTTATGCGTACTTTTACCCGGCGCTTCCTTATATTTACGATACAGCAATATTATTTTTTAAACAGGGCTAACCCAAAAACTTTTTGCATTTTTGCAAATAAGGAATTCATAGCATGACCGATCTCATTTATCAATCCATAGCAGGCAAAAAAAAGGCGGGTAAGAAATCCTTTGCCGTACTTATTGATCCCGATAAAGTAAACGAGCAAAAGATAACTGATCTGTTGGATATCACCGCTAAAGCCAAAGTGGATTATTTACTGGTAGGAGGAAGTCTGGTGATCAGCAATCACTTAGATGAAGTAGTGAAACAGATCAAAAAGCAATGCACCATTCCGGTTATACTTTTTCCCGGCACCCCTTCACAGGTTAGCCGTTACGCCGATGCGTTACTTTACCTCTCACTGATTTCGGGCAGGAACCCCGAATTGCTGATAGGGCAACATGTAATTTCGGCTCCCTTTGTTAGGCAAAGCGGACTGGAAATTATTTCAACGGGTTATATGGTCATTGATGGTGGCGCGCCCACAACGGTTTCCTATATCAGCAATGCCAGCCCTATACCGTCCAATAAAAATGAAATTGCCATATGCACGGCTATGGCGGGTGAAATGCTGGGTATGAAACTTATTTATATGGATGCGGGAAGCGGCGCCGAACAGCCCATTACCGAAGCAATGATTGCCGGGGTAGCCGGTGCAATTGACATCCCTCTTGTTGTTGGCGGAGGCATAACAGATCCTGAAAAGGCTTATCTTAACTGCAAAGCGGGCGCAGATATTATAGTTGTGGGCAATGCTATAGAAAAAGACGTTTCTCTTATAAAAGAAATAAGCGCCGCTGTACATAGTGTGCCGGTCCGTCTATAGATTTATATTACATTTTCAAAATTTCACATAAAAAATACTCCTGCAAGTAAAAAAAGTATTTTCTTTGCATCGTCAAAAACTTATTAAAGCGTAGCTAAAATGCAAAAAAATCTCACCACAGTACTCGCTGATGCGTTTGCCAGGGCAAACGCTACATTGCGTGGGGTTTTTTCTGTTCTGCCAGGAGCAGTTTTTTTCTGTCCCCAAACTCCCTTTCGGGTACGACGTTGATACATTTTATCATAGCACACCCACCGTTATGGAAAAAACACCGCATCAGAAAAGCTGATGGCGGCGTGGTGGCAGTTACCCCCTTCTATCATTTGCTATTAAGGAACAAAAAGAATGAAACCACAGGAACAATTTCAGATACTCATTGCCAATGAAAGCCACCTCAGCTTTGCACAGATCATTTGTGATGAAATGGCTTCTTCAGCCAAAGCCAGGGGAACAGGCATCGCCAAAAGAAGCCCCGAATACATACAACAAAAAATGCGTGAAGGCAAAGCAGTGATCGCCTTTAACAAAGAAGGAATTTGGGCAGGGTTTTGCTATATTGAAACCTGGAGTCACGGTGAATATGTAGCCAACTCCGGTCTCATTGTTGCACCCCCATTCCGAAAAGGCGGGTTGGCGCGCGCCATTAAAAGGAAAATATTTGAGCTGAGTCGTAAATTATACCCCGAAGCAAAAATATTTGGGCTTACCACGGGGTTGGCAGTAATGAAGATCAATTCCGAACTCGGATATGAACCGGTTACTTATTCCGAATTAACGCAGGATGATGCTTTTTGGGCAGGTTGCAAAAATTGTGTAAACTACGATATATTGATGAGCAAGGAAAGAAAAAACTGCTTTTGCACTGCTATGCTCTATGACCCCAAAGACCACTACGAACCGGAAGAAACCAAAGAAGCTTTTCAGCAACATTCAAAATTATACGAGCGCTTCATGCGTATTAAAAAATGGAAACTGCTGCAGCCTTTTTTAAAGAAAGAAAAAGAACAAGCCAAAAACGGGCGGAATATGAAGACTATATTGCATTTTTTCTATAACCTGTAGCTTTGCAGCACCTGAAACATTCTTTCGGCGTATACCAGTTTAAAAGTAAAAAGTAATGAAAAAAATTGTTCTGGGCTTTAGCGGTGGATTAGATACATCCTATTGTGTAAAGTATTTGAGTGAAGACAAAGGCTATGAAGTACATTCTGTAATTGTAAATACCGGCGGCTTCACCGGCGATGAGTTGAAGAAAATTGAAGCACATGCTTATGCCCTGGGAGTAAAAACGCATACTACCGTTGATGCTGTATTGTCGTATTATAACAGTATTCTTAAATATCTTGTTTATGGAAATGTATTAAAAAACAATACCTATCCTTTAAGCGTAAGTGCAGAAAGGCTGAGCCAGGCGCTGCATATTGCAGAACATGCAAAAAAGCTGCATGCCGACGCGGTGGCGCATGGCAGCACAGGAGCGGGCAACGACCAGGTACGTTTTGATATGATCTTCCATATTATGATTCCCGGTGTGGAGATCATTACTCCTATCCGGGATCTGAAACTTAGCCGTGAAGCAGAAATAGCTTATCTTAAGGACAAAGGCGTACAGATGAATTTTGAAAAAGCCGTATACTCCATTAATAAAGGGCTTTGGGGCACAAGTGTGGGCGGTAAAGAAACCTTATTATCCAAAGGCATATTGCCCGAAGAAGCATGGCCTACACAGGTTACTGCGTCGGAAGCAAGGGAAGTGAAACTAAGTTTTACAAAGGGCGAGCTGACCGGAGTGGATAACCGGTCTTTTGGTCATCCCTCAGAAGCCATTCAATACCTGCAAACCATTGCCGGTCCTTATGGCATTGGGCGTGATATTCATGTAGGGGATACCATTATCGGCATAAAAGGACGGGTAGGATTTGAGGCAGCGGCGCCCATGGTTATATTAAAAGCGCATCATGCGCTGGAAAAACACGTGCTTACCAAATGGCAGCTTAACTGGAAAGACCAGTTGGCGCAGTTTTATGGTAACTGGTTGCACGAAGGACAGATACTTGACCCTGTAATGCGGAATATTGAAGCGTTTTTAGAAAATTCGCAGCAAAATGTTACCGGCCAGGTATTTGTTCAGTTATTGCCATACCGTTTTCAGATCATTGGTATTGAATCGCCTTATGATTTAATGAACAGCAGGTTTGGAAAGTATGGCGAGATGAATACTGGTTTCACCGGTGAAGACGTGAGAGGATTCAGCAAAATATTCGGCAACCAGGTTTCTATACATCATTTGGTAAATAAACAGGTATAAGGCAAAAGGTGTAAGGCAAATACCTTATAGTTTATGCCCTAAACCACATACCACTATACACGATGAAAATAAAAGCAGGGATAATTGGCGGCGCAGGATATACCGGCGGGGAACTGATCAGGTTATTATTGAATCATCCGGATGTGGATTTTTCGTTTATTCACAGCCGCAGCAATGCAGGCAAACCACTTTATTCGGTTCACCAGGATCTGCTGGGAGATACGGATTTAATATTTACCAATGACCTGGCCCCGGTACAAAATGGCAATCTTGATGTTTTGTTTTTATGCCTGGGCCATGGTGAGTCAAGAAAATTCCTTTCAGAAAATACAGTAGCGGAGCATACCAAAATTATTGACCTTGCAAATGATTTCAGGCTCAGCGCTCAATCCACGATTGGCAAACGTAGTTTTGTATACGGCCTGCCGGAAATAAACCGGAAAGCCATACAATCGGCGCACGATATTGCTAACCCCGGGTGCTTTGCCACCGCTATACAGTTGGGATTGCTTCCCCTGGCAAAAGCCGGATTGTTAGAAGAGGTGTATACCACGGGCATCACCGGCAGCACCGGCGCCGGGCAAAGCCTTTCATCCACCGCTCATTTTAGCTGGCGTGCAAACAATATACAGGCATACAAAACCTTAACCCACCAGCATCTCGGAGAAATTGCACAGTCACTTTTGCAGCTATCCCCGTCCAGCAGTCGTGAGCAACAACTCAATTTTGTGCCGTGGCGCGGCGATTTTACCCGTGGTATTTTTATAAGTTCCACTATACATTGTGAGCGGCCCTACGAGGAATTGCTTCGGTTGTATAAAGCTTTTTATAAAGATCAGTTGTTTACCATTGTAAGTGATGTACCCATATTTTTAAAGCAGGTGGTCAATACCAATAAGTGCATTATTCAGTTGGAAAAAGTAGGTACCAAACTGGTGGTACATTCTATTACCGATAATTTATTAAAGGGTGCCTGCGGACAGGCCGTTCAAAATATGAACCTGATATTTGGAATTGATGAAGCAGCGGGGCTGAGGCTGAAAGCAGCGGGATTCTGAGAGAGGAGGTATATAAAGCGGAAGATAAAGGGTAGAAGGTAGGGGTGAAAGTGAGGGGTGGTGTGCGGTTACTTGACCTGCAACCTAAATCCTTTAACTTGCAATCAACACAACACATCTTGCTAACTATTTAAAATGCCATTATGCGTGATAAAAAAAACTTGAATGTATTAGGATCATTAAATGAAACTGATTATTACTGTTTTGCTGCATCTGAGTTGGATTATATCAGCAATAAAGAATATAATATTGTAAACAAAATGATTAATGAGTCAAGGGCTATGCTCATAGCCTTTATAAAATTCTTACGACGATGATCCTGCCCTACACCTTACATTTTCTACCTTCTACCTTACACCCTACGCCTTAATCAATAACTAAATAACTTAAACATATCATGAATTTATTCGACGTATATCCCATCAATAATATAGCCATCGTAAAAGCCAGAGGTTCTTATGTGTGGGATGATAAAGGAGAACAATATCTTGACCTGTATGGCGGACACGCCGTAATTTCAATAGGGCATACTCATCCTCACTGGGTACAGCGCATAGAAGAACAACTAAAAAAAATAGCCTTCTATTCCAATTCCATTAAAATTCCTTTGCAACAGGAGCTGGCAACCAAACTTGGACAGCTATCCGGCAAGGAAGACTACCAGCTTTTTTTGTGCAACAGCGGCGCGGAGGCCAATGAAAATGCTTTAAAGCTGGCCTCCTTTTATAATGGCAGAAAAAAAGTAGTGTCCTTCACTAAATCTTTTCACGGGCGAACATCTTTAGCAGTGTCCGTTACGGATAATAAAAATTATATCGCCCCTGTAAACGAAACCGGTAATGTGATCTTCCTTCCGTTCAACGACGGGCAGGCTTTAGAAGATTGCTTTGCGAAAAACGGCAAAGAAATTTCTTCGGTTATTATAGAAGGCATACAGGGTGTTGGCGGCATTAATGTTGCAGAGGACAGCTTTTTGAAAAAGATCCGCAGTTTATGTGATGAATATGGGGCAGTATACATTGCCGATAGTGTGCAATGCGGTTACGGAAGAACAGGGAAATTCTTTAGTCATGATTTTGCGGGAGTAAAAGCCGACATTTATTCTATGGCCAAAGGTATGGGCAATGGATTTCCGGTAGCAGGTATTATTATTGCACCGCATATTAAACCCAGACAATTTCAGTTGGGCACTACTTTTGGCGGTAACCATCTGGCTTGCGCTGCAGCGCTGGCTGTATTAGAAGTGCTGGAATCGGAAAAATTATTAGGTAATGCGGTAATGGTAGGTAAATATCTGAAAGAAGAATTAAAAAGCATTCCTGAGCTGAAAAATGTTCGTGGCAGAGGCTTGATGATCGGGTTTGATGTACCTGAGGCGTTGAAAGATCTAAAAAAGAACCTGCTGCTGAACCAGAAAATATTTACAGGAGAAGCGAAGCCCAATGTCATTCGCTTATTGCCTTCTCTGGCTTTGAAAAAAAGAGACGCTGAAGATTTTATTGAGGCTATTAAAGAAGAGATTGCCGCCATGGCTGTTCAGGAAGCATAACCATATGTATTTCGGATACAGAAGAAGAATATAGGTTGGTAAAATATTTTACGCTTTTACAATCATAAAGAAATGGAACTCGAATCGAAAGGACTGCTCCATATTCCAGCATCCGGTATTGCCCGGTTTGTTTCTGCAAATGATGTGCAGGATATCAATGCTTTGTCAAAACTGGCCTTAACATACAAAGCAGATCCGCTCATGCACAAAACAAAGGGGCTCAATAAACGCATAGGACTGTTATTCCTGAACCCCAGCATGCGTACCCGTTTAAGCACGCAAATTGCTGCCCAGAATTTAGGCATGGAAGCCATCGTATTTAATGTAGGCAGTGAAGGCTGGGCTTTGGAATTTGAAGATGAAGCTATTATGAGCGGAAATAAAGTGGAACATGTAAAAGATGCGGCTCCCATTATGGGTAAATATTTTGATATCCTTTGTATCCGCACTTTCCCTGCTTTAAAAAACAGGGAAGACGATTACAGTGAGTTATACATCAATCAATTTATCAAATATGCCGGCATTCCGGTAGTAAGTCTTGAAAGCGCCACATTACACCCTTTACAAAGCTTAACGGATATTATAACCATTACCGAGGTATTGCAGAACCAAAAATCAAAAATCATAAACCATAAACCAAAGATCGTACTTACCTGGGCCCCGCATGTAAAGGCACTGCCTCAGTGCGTAGCCAATAGTTTTTCGCAATGGGTGAATGCATGGGGCGAAGCTGATTTTACGATCACCCATCCTGAAGATTATGAGCTGGATGAAAAATTTACAGGGGGGGCAGCCATTACGCATAACCAGGAAGAGGCGCTGAAAGACGCCGATTTTGTATACGTGAAGAACTGGAGCACATATAACGATTACGGAAAAATATATTGCAATGACCCCGAGTGGATGCTGACAAATGAAAAGCTACGTTTAACCAATAACGCAAAAGTAATGCACTGCCTGCCGGTAAGGCGCAATGTAGAACTCAGTGACGAGATATTAGACGGATCTAACAGTATTATTACGCAGCAGGCTTCCAACCGGGTTTGGGCCGCACAGGCCGTTTTGTCGGAGATTTTAACCCACATCCCCTAAAGGGGTGCTGGCAGGAGCAAACTAGTTTGTACAACAATAATAAAAAGCAGAGTGGAGATATTCCTTTCAAATAAGTATAATTGCACACCTGACAGTATTGAGATTTAAGAACGAAGAGATAATTAATAATTTGACGCCTACATTAGAAACAATATCGCAAACCATAAACATGCTTACAAGCACCTCTTTAGGCCCGCCCATACCGGCACCGGCGGGGGATGGGGAAAAACCATCTCTTTTTGTAATAAAGATCGGGGGAAACATCATTGATGATGAAGAAAAGCTTTCTGCTTTCCTCCAATCATTTGCTTCACTTACACCAGGAACTGCACTTATACTGGTACATGGCGGTGGAAAATTAGCCACCAGGCTGGCAGAAAAAGCAGGTATCAAACAGCAACTGGTTGAAGGACGAAGAATTACCGATACGGAAACATTGAAGATTGTTACCATGGTATATGCCGGTTACATCAATAAAAACATTGTGGCGCAGTTACAGGCCAATGGATGCAACGCGATAGGGTTAAGCGGTGCGGATGGCAATGCCATACTTGCACATAAGAGAATAGCATCCGCGAATACTGACTACGGTTTTGCCGGAGATGTGGATGAAGTAAATACAGCATTTCTAAAAATATTACTGGAACAAAATTTTGTGGTGGTGCTTGCGCCCATTACCCACGATAAAAAGGGACAGCTCCTTAATACCAACGCAGATACCATTGCACAGGAAACGGCCAAATCGCTCTCCGCTTTCTATAATGTAACGCTTATCTATTCGTTTGAGAAAAGCGGCGTACTGCTGGATACTGAAGATGACACAACTGTAATTAAAGAAATCACTCCGTCTTTTTACCAGCAACTAAAATCACAACAAAAAATATTTGCCGGCATGATACCCAAATTGGATAATGCTTTTGCAGCACTGAACAGCGGTGTAAAAAAAGTGGTTATCGGAAGAGCGGAAACACTGGAGCGATTGCTTAACGGCAGCGCCGGCACAACCATAACCAATGAGTAAATCCATTTCCATATTAACTGCCGAAGCAATTCATTTATTAAAAGAACTGATCACTATACCTTCATTCAGCAGGGAAGAAGATAAAACTGCCGAACGGATCGGTTTGTTTTTTACCCAAAAAGGAATACCGCATTTCCGCACGGGCAATAATATATACGCTTTAAACAAATACCTTGACGAAAGCAAGCCCACTATCCTGCTCAACTCGCACCACGATACGGTAAAGCCCAATAAAGCATATACCCTCAACCCCTTCAGCCCTGTTGAAAAAGACGGAAGATTATATGGGCTGGGAAGCAATGATGCCGGAGGGCCGCTGGTTGCGCTGCTCGCTGCTTTTTTATTTTTTTACGATCGCCCGGATCTGAAATACAATCTCGTATGTGCCGCCAGCGCAGAAGAAGAGATCTCCGGTAAAAACGGTATTGAGTACCTGCTGCACAGTCCTTCGTTCAACCCGCCCGGAAGAAAGTGGGACTTTGCGTTGGTGGGCGAACCTACACAAATGCAGATGGCGGTTGCAGAAAAAGGCTTGCTGGTATTGGATTGCACTGCCACGGGTATTGCAGGGCATGCAGCACGGGAGGAAGGAGACAATGCTGTTTATAAGGCCATAAAGGATATTGAATGGTTCAGCAGCTTCCGCTTTCCACGGGTATCGGATTTTTTGGGGCCCGTAAAGATGAGTGTAACTGTAATTGAAACCGAAAATAAAGCCCATAATGTGGTGCCGTCGCAATGCAGCTTTGTAACCGATATAAGAGTAAATGAACTGTATACCTTTGAAGAGATACTGGATATTATAAAAAACAATGTAACCAGTGATGTACAACCAAGAAGTTTACGCCTGAAGTCATCTGCCATCGGTTTAGACCACCCGATCGTTAAAGCCGGACTGGAGGCGGGTAGAACCTGTTATGGATCTCCCACCACTTCAGATAAGGCCCTGATACCCTTTCCTGCATTAAAAATAGGACCAGGTGATTCGGCAAGAAGCCATACGGCGGATGAATACATATATACTGATGAAATAAAAAAAGGGATTGAGCTGTATGTGGAGATGCTGGGAAAGGTGTTGTAACTACAGGTCGCAAGTTACAGGGAGACAAGTTACAGGAAGACAAGTTACAGGTTACAGGTTGCAGGGGAAAGGCGTAATGTGCATCAAACATTTGTTTTGTATTTTTATTGAAATATTTAACCATGAAAAGTTACCGTGATCTGCAGATATATGCAGTATCAAAACAATTAGCGATTGATATTCATAGTATCACACTAAGCTTACCTAAGTTTGAATTGTTTGAAGAAGGCTCACAAATAAGGCGTTCATCGAAAAGTGTTACTTCTTCCATTCTTGAAGGATACGGCAGAAAGAGATACAAGGCAGATTTTATAAAGTTTCTGGTATATGCGCATTCTGAATGCGATGAAACAATAATACATCTTGATTTTCTTTTTGAAACACAGTCATTAAAAGACGAAAATATTTATAGAAGAATCAGGAAAGAATATGAATCACTTAGCAAAAAAATCAATGTATATATTCAATGGGTTTCAGAAAACCTTAACGAATTTCCCGTATCCAAAACCTGAGACGCCTGTATTCATCTCCTGTAACTTGAAACCTGCAACTTGTAACTTACGCACATGAAACTTTGGCAAAAAGATAACGCTTCAACGAACGAGCTGATTGAAAAATTTACAGTAGGCCGCGACAAAGAATTTGACCTGCTGCTTGCCCGCTATGATGTACAGGGATCTATAGCCCATGTAAAAATGCTGCAACAGGTGGGGTTAATGACTCAGGAAGAGGGAGCATTGGCTGTAAACGAACTGGGAAATATCCTGGAGGAAATCAATCAGCAAAAATTTACTATAGAAGAGGGCATAGAAGATGTACATTCCCAGGTGGAACACCTGTTAACCCAACGCATAGGCGAAGCAGGAAAGAAAATACATAGCGGCAGAAGCCGCAACGATCAGGTAGCCGTTGATTTAAAATTGTACCTGCGGGCAGAAATTTTAAATATAAAAGATGAAGTAAAAGGATTGTTTGATTTACTGATTGACCAAAGCGAAAAGTATAAGGATAAGTTATTGCCGGGATACACACATCTGCAAATTGCCATGCCGTCATCATTTGGGTTGTGGTTTGGCGCTTATGCAGAAAGCCTGACGGATGACCTGGAAATGCTGGCAGCCGCCTATCATGTAGCCAATAAAAATCCATTAGGCAGTGGCGCAGGCTATGGCTCTTCCTTTCCGCTAAACAGAACATTAACCACACAACTATTGCAGTTTGCTTCTCCCAACTATAATTCCGTGTATGCTCAGATGAGCCGGGGCAAAACAGAAAAGTTAGCTGCCACCGGGTTGAGTACCGTTGCTGCCACCTTAAGCAAACTGGCAATGGATGCCTGTTTATATATGAACCAGAACTTCGGCTTCATTTCTTTTCCAAATGAATTGACAACAGGCAGCAGCATTATGCCACACAAAAAAAACCCTGACGTATTTGAACTCATACGGGCGAAATGCAACCGCATCCAGTCTACACCTAATGAACTCACACTTCTTCTCAATAATTTGCCGTCGGGCTATCACCGCGATCTGCAGCTTACGAAGGAAATATTATTTCCTGCCATTGAAGAATTGAAAGCCTGCATTCAAATGACCGTACTGATGCTATCGAATATTACCATTAAAGAGAATATTCTCGAAGATGAAAAATACAGGTACATCTTTAGCGTAGAAGCGGTGAATGAACTGGTAAACAAAGGCATTCCCTTCCGCGATGCCTACCGCCAGATAGGCAACAACATCGAAAGGGGAACATTCAATTTTAACTATAAAAAACAACTCCGCCACACGCATGAGGGAAGCATAGGGAATTTGTGCAATAACAAAATTGTTGAAGGGATGGCGAAGATAATGGGAAAATTTGTATAAAATTTTAAGTTAACGTTTATTAAAACACTAAAGTTTATATGCAGTAAACGCATTCGTTTTAGCTCCTGTCCTGATAAGAATCATCTGATGAACTGCCCGGAATCTTTCTTTTATTTCATCAACATGCTTATGTTTGCCATTCATAATATAAAAATATTGGATCATGAAATTCCGTATTGAAACGCCCGGTCACAGGGCAAGTCCTTCATTGAAAGCATTCGTAACCAAAAAGCTGGGGGCGCTCGACAGGTATTATAAAGACATCCAGGAAATAGAGGTAACGCTACTGAATGAAGTAAAAGGTAAAAATGAAGTAGTGAACTGTACGCTCAATATTCGCATTCCGGGTAAAGATGAATATATTAAAACCAAATCTTACATTTTTGAAGATGCTGTTTTAAAAGCCGCAGAGGCCGCTAAAAGAAGACTTCGTATTCGCAAAACACAATTGCAACTGGCCAATAAAAAGAAAACCGCCAACAGGAAAGTCTCAGCAAAGATTGCCCGTAAAGGTGCGTAAAACAAACCATATTTCTATAATATCAAAAAGCCGGCATACCATGCGCCGGCTTTTTGATTGCCCGATGATTGCCGGAGGACGCTGGTACTTCTCTCTGTGTAATTTTATAGGATAGCTATGAATCCCCTATCTTCGCAGCGAAAAATTCTACCCGCATGCAACAAAAATTCAAACGCATACTCCTTAAACTTTCCGGAGAATCACTTATAGGCAACAGCGGTTTTGGATTAGATCCTGATATTCTGACCAACTTCGCCAATGAAATTATGGCGGTGCATGATGCAGGCGTGGAAGTAGCTATTGTAATTGGTGGCGGAAATATTTACAGGGGTATGAGCGAGTCGGAAACAGGAATAGAAAGGGCACACGGCGATTATATGGGTATGCTTGCCACAGTTATCAACGGTATGGCATTGCAGGCTTCACTCGAAAAAGCAGGCTTATTTACACGCTTATTGAGTGCCATTAAAATGGAACAGATTGCCGAGCCCTATATTCGAAGAAGAGCTATGCGGCATCTCGAGAAAAAAAGAATAGTAATTTTTGGTGCAGGTACAGGCAATCCCTACTTTACTACCGATACCGCAGGCTCCTTAAGGGCCATAGAAATAAAAGCTGATGTAATTTTAAAAGGAACACGAGTTGACGGTATATATACTGCCGATCCTGAAAAGAATCCATCGGCTATCAAATATGACACCATCAGTTTTAAAGAATGCATTGACAAAAACCTGAAAGTGATGGATATGACCGCCTTTACGCTTTGCATGGAAAACAAACTGCCCATCATTGTTTTTGATATGAATAAGCCCGGTAACCTGCTCCGTGTGGTAAACGGCGAAAAGGTTGGCACCCTTGTGAAGTGATAAATGCTATTTCCATTGCAAGAAACATCTGGCCTTAACTAAACAGGTACTGCACATCTTCTTCACTAAGCGATTTGGCAAAACCTTCATCGGCCGATACCAGGTCTTCAGAGAGTTTCTTTTTCTTTTGCTGCAGCTTAATTATTTTTTCTTCGATGGTATCTTTACAAATCATTTTATAAGCGAATACATTTTTTGTTTGGCCAATGCGGTGCGTACGGTCTATCGCCTGTGCTTCCACAGCGGTATTCCACCAGGGATCAAATAAAAACACATAGTCGGCGGAGGTAAGCGTAAGCCCTGTATTACCCGCCTTCAGGCTTATCAGAAATAAATTGACCTTATTGTCTTCCTTTTGAAATGCGTTCACCATCTCCGTTCTTTTTGCAGGAGACGTTTGCCCGTCGAAATGATAAAACTCCAATCCCCTTTTTTTACATTCAATGGCCAGTAAGTGCAGCATGGAGCTGAACTGTGAAAAAACAAGCGCTTTATGGTTATCCAGAATATTATTCAGCTCCTCCATTAATACTTCTGTTTTTATTGATTCGGTACAATGCAGCAATTCCTTATCAGGCAGCAGCAATGGTGAACTGCATACCTGCCGCAGCTTTGTTAGTCCCTGCAGAATTGATAGCTTGCTTTTTGCAAGCCCGCTTTTTTCGATCTCAAGGAAAATGCTGGTGCGTGTTCGCGCTAAAATTTCTTCATATACATTTCTTTGCGATCCAGTCATTTCGCACCACAGAACCGATTCTGTTTTTTCGGGCAGATCATTCGCCACCTGCGCTTTGGTGCGACGCAGTATAAAGGGAGCAGTAAGCTTTTTTAATGTTGCAATTTTTTCTTCATCTCCCTTGTTATCTATAGGGTCGGCATATTCTCTTTTAAAAAACTCACGTCCGCCAAACAAACCGGGAACCACAAAATTGAGTTGCGTATACAAATCGAAAGTATTATTTACTACAGGGGTGCCGCTTAAGGCCAAACGAAAGGCAGCCCGCAGTTTCATTATAGCCTGCGCGATCTGTGTAGCCGGGTTTTTTATATTATGACTTTCATCTATTACAGCAACTCCATAAGATTGTTCACTGATCCAATCCACATCGCTCCTCAAAGTATGATAAGTCGTGATAATAATCTGCGCTCCGGGTACTGTAAGCTGCTCTTTTTGTCTTAATGCCCCATGATAAACAATAGTCTGTATTCCTGGCGCAAACCGTTCAAATTCCTGCTGCCAGTTATAAATAAGGGAAGCCGGGCAAATAACAATATTCTTCGACACAGGATACCTGTTAATGAAATGCACGATTGCGCAGATGGACTGCAAGGTTTTACCCAAACCCATATCATCGGCCAGGCAGGCGCCTGCACCTATTTCATTCAACAACAGCATCCATTCATATCCTTTTTGCTGATAAGGCCTGAGCACAGCATTAACAGAGGCGGGCAAAGCATATAACTGGCCGGTATTTGATTGCCACTGCTCCCATTTTCGCCACCAGTTGTTTTGTATAGCCAGTTTCAGTTCAGGCATATCTTCTGTATCGCTCTGTTTCGTTACGGCCATCCAGCGAAGCAATTCAATGGTATCGCCTTTTATCTTACCATGTTTGATTATAGCTGCATATTCAGCAAGCCATTCTTCATTCAAAATACCCAATGATCCATCTTTGAGCAATACCGCCTTTTGTCCTGCGAGTAACATTCTTTGCAGTTCATTTAATGGTATTTTTTCCTCTCCAAATACCAGTTCCATTTCAAATAACAAATGGTGCTCATCTTCATTTACCAGTTTCATAGCAGTTACCGCCGTATGAGAAGAATAGCGAAAATGACGGAGCATATCCATACCGGCAATTTCAATATCCATTTGCAGCAACTGGTGATATACCTTGAGGAACCACTGCTTTTTTTGTGCATCGGCAAAAGACAGGTAATAATAGCCGTTTCGCTGATTAACAAAATTAGGATGGAGCGCAACCAATGTTTGTATGAACTGTGTTTCCGCTTCCCTGTTCCGCTTCATAATGTGGCTAGCGCCGTCCACTGTCACTTCAAAACTATCCTTCCATTCGCCGTCAATCAAATGCCCGTTGTACAGCCATTGAGGAGTAAGCATCAAAAAAGCATTATTCAGTTCACTTAACATCAGCCGGCTGATGGGGGATACTGCAAACTCCTGTTTAGAAAAATGATCATTCCGGTTTACGGTAAAGCGCTCCTCCAGTGGAGCCAATATATGCATGGCAAACAGATCCGGTGCGTTTTCGTACTGTGCCGGGTTTACAGATTGCAGTTTTTCAAGAGCAAGATAATCGGTATAAGACAGTATAAAATATTCGCTTTTGCTTTCCAATAAAAAATGAACGCGGTTAAATATTTCTACCGGGTAAACATCGTTGTGAATATGCACATTGGTTTTCAGGCGAAGCCGCTGCCCTTCCTTAAATACCTCAAAGCTCAGTTTAGGTTTAAAACTGCTGAAGCGGCAAGGGGCGGTGAGCAATGTTTTTTTTCCGGGTTGCTGTTTTTGGTGATACCATTTTATTAACGGAAAATAAGGTTGAAACGCTTCGAGTATTTTATGCCAGTATTTGATAAAATTTCTACCTGAGAATACATCAAACGCTTCCTCGTTCCCATTCAGCTCAAAAGATTTTTTTATGGCCGAGCGGGTTTCAGCCAATGCCTCCGTACAGCAATTCATCAGTATATCCCTCACTGGTTTGGGATAATTCCTGAAATGCTTTCTTACCACAGACCATTCCAGGGCAGTGGTACTGTAATTTGTTGATTTATTTATTTTTTCAATTTTCAGTAAACTCACTGCTGGTTTACCTTCTGTCATGAACCGGGAAGAAAGCAATAGTACGGCACGAATATTTTTTTCCATCAAGAATAGTATTACAAACAGATACGCCGCTGCAAAAATAAAACGATTGACACGCAAAAGCAGACAGATGTCAAATAAAACAATCTTATTTGCAATTACCTTTGTTCCACAGGTCATTAAACAGTTTACAGATTATGAAAAAAGAAATAGCCGGCATTCGCTTTAATTATTCCAAAAAAACTTTATTGGAGACTGATGTAGAGGACAATCCCGTTAAACAGTTTGACAAATGGTGGCAGGAAGCTGTACTGTCTGAAATTGATGAAGTAAATGCGATGACGCTTGCAACAGCATCGGCGGATGGTATTCCATCGGCACGTATCGTTTTGTTAAAGGATTTTTCCGAAAAGGGATATATGTTTTTCACCAACTATGAAAGCTTTAAGGCGCAGCAATTAGACAATAATCCCAAAGCCTGCCTGGTTTTTTTCTGGAAAGAACTGGAACGGCAGGTACGAATTACCGGGCTTGTTCAAAAAGTAACGCCCGAAGAAAGCAATACTTATTTTCAATCACGGCCCGAAGAAAGCCGTATTGGCGCAGTTACATCGCCGCAAAGCCGGGTAATAGAAAGCAGGGAATGGATAGATGACCAGTATGAGAAAAATCAAAAGCTATTATCAGGTAAAAAAATCAAAAGACCCGATTACTGGGGAGGATATATTGTTCGCCCGGTAATTATGGAATTCTGGCAGGGCAGGCCGGGCCGCTTACATGATCGTATACAATATACTTTGCAACATAATAATGAATGGAAAATAGAACGGCTTGCACCTTAAAGCGATCTGCAGCCAGGTATCATTCATCATTTATCAGCAGCCAATATGCTTAATATCCGAAAGCTGTTACAGGGCTTCCCGTGCAATACGCACCTGTTGCCCTGTAACAAGCTACAAATCATAAGCTATAAACGCTCCATCTGCAGTACTATTCCGGCTTTTTTGGGGCAGCCTTGTCCTTAGCGGGTTTAGCGGGTCGGCTTTTGCCAAATGACCCCAGCGATATTTTGCCTTTTTTTGTTTTTTTATCACCTCTTCCCATATTATTGATGTTTATTGTTTTGAATAAATAGTTTTATACCGAACGGCAAAAATAAAAAAAGCAAGATACAACCGGTGCATCCTGCTTAAAATGTTCTTACGGCTGGAATTACAACTTTGCAGATAGTTCTTTACCGGCTTTAAAGCGGGCAACTTTTTTAGCTTTAATCTTAATTACAGCGCCAGTTTGTGGGTTGCGGCCATTGCGTGCAGCTCGTTTGGAAACAGAGAAAGTGCCGAAGCCAACAAGCGTTACTTTACCGCCGCCTTTAAGGGTTTTGGTAACCGCTTCAATAAAAGAATCCAAAGAATCGTTAGCCTGAGTTTTAGTGATGCCTGCATCATCTGCAATCTTTGCGATTAATTCAGCTTTGTTCATGATAGAGCGTTTTTAGAATTTTATTTAGGAAAAACAAATATAGATGCTTTTTGCATTCAACAAAATTTTTTTACGCCTTTTTAACCTTGTGCAATTTCCGTTCGGAACCCGCACCGGATAAGGATTACATGACAAAACAGCCTTCCTGAATAAACAGCATTAAACTGCAAAATAAGTCCAAAGCCTTGCTGGCGCTAGGTTTCATGCCCCGACAATTGAAATGCTTGCCGGTTAAGGGTTTTAAGGGAATTTACAATAAATTCCAATTCACCAGATTGTTTTTAATTCTTTTCCACAATTAGTTCACAAGCTGCATAACTGTTCTGAAGGCTACGCATTGATTTCCCCATTTATCAATAGCTTTTTTGCGTATGGAAGCAGAACAGGTGCCTATATATCGCTGGTATCGTTGCCGGGAGGAAGTAAAATACTGAACTGTAAAAGTAAATCCTTCCGATTCATCCTGCTCCAGCAAACGGTACACTTTGTATTCATCAAAGAAGCCTGTAGCCATAATTTCAGGAATATGTTCACCGGTTTGCCACAGCAACCATTGATCTTTTATATGCGGAAGAATTTTTGTGGTGATGTTGTATGCGATCATATTAGAGCGAAAGTACTGCTGTTTGCATAATTACGATGCCCGGATGGCCTACGATTCTATTTCAAGGTATACAGGGCAATGATCACTATGCTTTACATCGGGATATATTTCTGCAGCAACCAATTGATCTTTCAGCCCGTTTGTTACATTAATATAATCAATACGCCAGCCCTTATTGTTTAACCTAACGCCGGGAAAACGCTGGCTCCACCAACTGTACCGATGTGGATCGGCACAAAAATGACGAAAGCTATCTATCCATTTCGTCTCAAAAAATTTGTCCATCCATATTCTTTCCTCAGGTAAAAAGCCCGACGACTTCTTATTGCCTTTCGGATCATGAATATCAATGTCTTTATGAGCAATATTATAATCGCCACACAAAATTAGTTTGGGGTATTGTAAACGGAGCTTGTTGAGATAGATAAAAAATTCGTCCAGCCATTCGTATTTGAATTTCTGTCTTTCTTCGCCGCTCGTGCCCGAAGGGAAATAAGCGTTGATCAACCGCATATCTCCAAAATCCAGTTGTAAAACCCTTCCTTCATCATCGCTCACTTTGTGTTGCGTACCATATTCAACATGATCGGGTTTAATCCGGGTAAACACCGCCACACCGCTGTATCCCTTTTTTTGCGCACTGAACCAGTAATCGTAGTAACCCAGCTCATTAAACTTTGTATGATCTACATTTTCTTTTTGCGCCTTAGTTTCCTGAATACAAATAATATCGGCAGGGTCGGTTTTGAGCCATTCTAAAAATCCCTTTTTAATTGCCGCCCTGATGCCGTTAACGTTATAAGAGATGATACGCATGGTATGTAATTGTAGCTGCAAAATACTGCACCTACAAATAATAAATGCAATACTCAATTGCAATTGAAAATTATAAAGCGGGGCGCTTCCCTACTGGTAAATTAACTCCTATACTCAATATCATTTCATAGGTGCCAAAAGCGTGTTTGGCGGTTCCTTTGTAAATTTTAAGATTGGAGTAGCGGGCATAATCCAGTTTATTAGCGTATTCAATAAAAGCATATTTAAAAAAGGTTGCTTTTACTGTCGCTTCAACACCCATGTTCCATCCGCCCAACTGAAAATGCGGCGTATTGGCGCCTCCAAAAAAACTGTTTTCAACATGTGGTATAACCGGACCTACACCCGCTTTACCAAGGAAATCCAATTTTAAATTGCCATCTTTTGCAGAAAACAATTCGTACCTTTTTACGAGGTTAAACAAAAGGAAATTAGCACCATTGTTCAGGTAATAATAAAAACCATTATCCTTTGTAAACCGAACAGTGGTATCGGCATGTTTTCCATTCAGGGTTCCTGTAATGGAAGCATCCTGCCCGTCTTCGAAAATAAATTTGGTGTGGTCAAAGTTGATCTCCACCCCCCAGCCTTTCTTGGGATTAAAAAAATAACCCAGCCTGTAATTGTATTGCGGTATGGAAATAGCTTTACGAAACAAGCCGTTATCCCAGCCTTTCTTATCATGTCCTTTAATACGGTTAAAGGTATAATCGTTACCTAATTCGGGTTGACTAATATGCACATTACTGCGTGTATACCATTCCGTATTGTATCCCCACGAAAGATACCATTCACTTTTAGAATAGCTTTTCCTGTTTTGGGCTACACTGTTAGAAACCGAAAAGATTAAACCAAGGGTTACCAGGTAAACGCCAGTACGCTTAATACTCATATCGTCTGTAAATAAATTAGGAGCACCGGAAAACTTATAAAATTGCCGTGCAAAATTAGGGTAATGAAATTACAAATTCACAGTTATGATTAAACGAAAAAAAATGAGTTTTTATTTTCCTACTGACTTGCAGGCAGGGAAGTTGTAACAGGTTTATTTTTCAGAAAATCAGCAAGCTTTTCAATTTGATCTGTATTGATATAATCCACCTGCAGATCCATAAAAGTACGCCAGGCGTGAATGTTATCCGGACACCCCCAGAAACGGATCTTTTTATGCAGGGCATGGGCCTTTTGAATAACCGCTATTAATGCATTTTTCTCTTTTGGAGGAATATTATCTTTTCCGTTCCATCCGGAATATTTCCTGAAATTATCACTGAATATGCCAATACGGTTAATTTGCTGTATATGTGCAGGGTTATTGATGTTGCCGTCAAAATAAATATAAGGAGGATAATGATCAAAGGTTGAAGGCGGAGGCTGGTTACCGGTAATAACAAATTGCACAGCGGAACTTCTGGTTAACGCGGGATATTCTTCAATGATTGCAATCACTTTACTTAGTGTTGCAAGCGCTTCCGTTTTAAGATCAATAAGTAAAATAACTTTACGCGTGGTATCTTTTTGCTTTAAAAGGGCATTCCGCAGTAGCTGTATATAATCCCGCTCAAAAAAAAGAGGCTTTGTAGTAATATCCTTGGTACTATGACCTACAAACAAACTGTCGTTTTGCAAAATTACATCTGCTTCAATGGAGCCAAAGCCAAGATTATAAGCCTGTATAAAGGGAATATTATGTTCATAATCGTTGTGAGCGTGGGCATTGGAAACATTGTATTGTATGGTTTGGCCATGTCCTGTATAAAAAAAGATAATGGCTGCGATAAAAGGGATACACTTCTGTAAGACCAATTTTCTCATCATTGTTTGTAATAAAACTGTTTACGGGTATAAAAGATTAGTATAAAGGATTAAAAGTAAAGAAGATTATACAGTAAGACCCGTGAAAATATCACCAGTCATCATTGAAATATACCATTTATCTTTTTTCAAAAGAATTATCATCCAACCGAAACACCACGTAAAGACTTTACTGTATTGGGTTTGGAAGGTTTCTGAGAGATTGTTCACTACCAACTACTAAAATAAAAATGGTACTATGTATTGCATAGTATTAAATAAGTATTTACCTTTGTTTTCAGATCAGCAAAAATGTCCACCCAAAAGATGAAGGTTTATAAAAGTTCTGGAAGTATTGACAAGATGATTAATGTGCTGCGGACATAAGATTGGTATAACAAATTTGTTTAACGTCTTGCTTTGCCCGGCCGGAAAAGCAGGAAAAATCCCTGAGATTATGAATATCGAGAATACGCAGAGCCAGATGAGAAAAGGGGTACTGGAATTTTGTATCCTGTCTATAATTAAGCGTGGAGAAGTATACCCGAGTGATATTATAGAGGAAATGAAAAGTGCCAACCTCAATATTCTGGAAGGAACACTGTACCCCTTATTAACGCGATTGAAAAATGCAGATTTGCTCACCTACCGATGGGTAGAAAGTACCGGAGGCCCACCCCGGAAATATTTTTCATTAACCGACAAAGGGGCCTCTTTTTATGCTGAGTTGCAGGCTACATGGAATGAACTGGCAAATGCTGTACATGCGCTAACACAAAACGGACAGGCTATCTCTATAGACCCCAACAACTTCAACCAATAAAATTGAACTGATCATGAAAAAGGTAATAAATATAAATTTCCAGGGAAGAGTAATACCTATTGAAGAAACGGCATATGAAACGTTGAAGCAGTATGTAGAAAGCTTGCGCCTTTATTTCGCCAATGAAGAAGGTAAGGATGAGATCATCAATGATATTGAGAACCGCATCGCGGAGTTGTTTGACGAGAAGTTAAAGAAAGGCTCGGTTTGTATTACTGATGAAGATGTGAGCGTGGTAATGGCAAGTATGGGCAGACCGGAAGATTTTGAACAGGAAGAGGTTTCCTATAGTTCGGCAACAACCGGAAACGGAAGTGCAGGCAACCATGCAAAATCATCCATTCCGGAACCTGAACCTGCGCCTGCCCCTCACAGGCTGTATCGCGCAGAGAATGACAGGGTATTGGGCGGAGTATGCGCCGGGATAGCCCATTACCTGAGAATTGATCCGGCGGTGGTGCGTATTATTTTTGCCCTCATTGCTTTTGGTGGATTTGGTTTTGGCTTTTTACTGTATATCATTTTGTGGATCATACTTCCTTCGAAGCCATTGCAAACCAATGTGCGCAAACGGCTTTACCGCGATCCCGACAACAAAATGATTGGAGGTGTAGCCGGCGGATTAAGCGCCTACTTTAACATTGATACCTGGATTCCCAGGTTGATATTTCTGCTCCCATTTTTGCTGAGCCTGCTTCCTAACCTGTTCAGTGGATTCTGGTGGCATTGGAAGGGTCCCTGGGTAGCATTTAGTGGACTGGGGGGCACATTCTTCATTACTTATATTATCCTGTGGATTGTTTTGCCCCGTGCAGTATCGGCAACGGAAAAATTAGAAATGCGTGGTGAAAAAATTGACCTGGAAAGTATAAAGAACACGGTACAGGAAGAATTGCAGAATGTAAAAGGCCGGAGTGAAAAGATAGGCGCTGAATTTAAGGAAAAAGCAAAAGATGTTGGACAAGAGATGAGCAGCACCATTCAGCAGAGAACACAGGCATTTGCATCGGAGGTTGGCCCTTTTGCCAAAAAAGCAGGTACCGGAATTGGAAATGCCATAGGTGTATTGTTCAAGGCATTCTTTTTATTCATCGCCGGCATGATCGCTTTTGTGCTGCTCATTGTTTTAATAGCGCTTTTGTATAGTGGTGTTGGTATATTCCCATTGAAAAACTTTTTATTGGAAGGGTTCTGGCAAAACTTTTTTGCCTGGAGCGTGGTAACCATGTTTATAGGCGTACCGATCATTGCTTTTGTAGTGTGGATCATCAGGCGCATTATGCGGGTAAAATCAAAAAATCCTTACTTAGGCTATGCATTTGGAAGTCTTTGGATAATTGGACTGGTAAGCTTGTTTATATTGATAGGTATGATTGCCCGCAATTTCAGAACCCGTACCAGCATCAATGAAGATGTGGCCATTACGCAGCCATCAACCGGAAACATGATCGTAAAAGTGGCTGAAGGAAAAGTGAAGTATTACAGCAGCGATTGGTTTGACGGAGATTTTCCTTTTCTTTCGATGAATGAAGACAGTATGTTACTGAATACGGTAAGGATAAAATTGGTAAGAAGTCCGGACAGCAGCTATCATATCCAAAAGGTAAAATTCGCCAGGGGAAATACACCTGCAATAGCAGAAGATAATGCGGCTAATATAAATTTTGCGGTAGCCCAAAACGACAGTATAATTTCTCTGGGTAAAGGCTTCCCTGTATCTAAACAAAATAAGTTCCGCAACCAGCAGGTATTGCTGGTAATAGAAATTCCGGTAGGCAAAAAAATAATGATTGACAAAAGCGTGGATTGGTACGATTGGTTTGATATTAATGTGGACCGCAGAAGGGGATGGAATATTGACTGGGATGAAAGATGGGATAATTCTTATTCCTGGAGAAATAATGTGTCGTATACAATGACCCCGGAAGGACTGGAAAGAACAGAAAAAAATGACGAAGATAAAGGGAATTTAAAAAGCGGAAAGTTCAGGCTTAAAGCGGATGACAGTGGTATAGAAATAGAGGCAGAAGGCGAAACGGATAATGGTAAAGGTGTTTACCGTTATAAAAAACAAGGCGATTCCATCCTCATTGAGGAAGGCAAAAAGCCGGTTCCGCCGAAAGCGCCGGCAGAGCCACCGGCACCGGTTCCGCAAAGAAAAGCTTCCGTTTCTACAGACGACAAGCAGGAAGAAAAAGTGGTTAAAGCACGGCCAAGAGAAGATCTCCATACTCCCTTTCTTTTTCTTTCCGCCCTTTAACTAAATGCATATAGGAAAGATCGTTTCAATAGACAGGTTGAAGTTGAAACAAACACTGCCCTGCAGGTAACATTGCGGGGCAGTTTGTTGTTAGTGAGTGGTAAGTGGTAAGTGGACAGTAGTAAGTGGTGGTGAAAGGTGAAAAGAGAGAAGTGAGAGGGAGATCAATGTGCTCCGCTATCTCCGCTATTCCGCTATCCGAAGTTTCCAACTTCGGATTTTTATGTTCTTACCCGTTTAAAACGGGAAGAACATAGTGCTGCAAAGTCTGAGACTTTGCAGAGCAGCGTTAGCTGTAGCAGGCGCATTTCTTCCGGACGCATCCCGCCAGATACGTATATACCAGTAAATAGGAAATGCCCTCATATTTGCAAATGATGCCGTATTTTTTGTACATTTTGCTAAAATTACCACATGAACTTTATTATTCGCTTGTTAGTAACCGCAGCGGTAGCTTATGGTTTAGCCTACCTTCTAAAGGGTATCCATATAGATTCTTACTGGACTGCCCTGGTTTTTGCACTGGTGCTGGCTATCGTTAACCTGATTGTTCGCCCGCTGTTGATTGTCCTCACCATTCCGCTCACCATTATAACACTGGGACTTTTTTTATTTGTCATCAACGCCCTGATGGTACTGCTGGCATCCAAAGTTGTAGATGGCATTACCATTGACGGGTTTTGGTGGGCGCTGTTGTTTGGTTTGCTGCTTTCCATTGTGTCGTCCCTGTTTTTAAGCAGTAGAAGCGAGTAAAGTAGTAAAATACCTAAGCTGGTAATATCATAATGGTCATGCAAATTACGTTTACCCTCAAACGTAAAGTCATCAAAAAGCAAAATAACCATTTTAATAAACCGGCATATTTTCAAAAACCAATAGGTTTGTATATGCATTTTGCCCGAAAGAACTTTACTGCCTCCCGGTTAGAAGAATTTTATAAGTCATTGCTGTTGCCCCGGATGACTGAAGAAAAAATGCTGCTGCTGCTACGACAGGGAAAGATCAGCAAATGGTTTAGCGGCATAGGGCAGGAAGCCATTGCGGTGGGAGCAACCATGGCAATGGAGAGCAATGAATGGATCATGCCGCTGCATCGCAACCTGGGCGTATTTACTACCCGCAATATGCCGCTTAACAAACTTTTTATGCAATGGCAGGGTGCAAAAACCGGGTATAGCAAAGGAAGGGAAAGAAGTTTTCATTTTGGAAGCAGGGAACATCATATCTGCGGAATGATCTCTCATCTTGGGCCGCAGATGGCTGTGGCCGATGGAGTAGCGCTGGCATATAAATTAAGAAAAGAAAACAAAGTGGCACTCGTTTTTTGCGGGGAAGGCGCAACGAGTGAAGGCGATTTTCATGAAGCGCTGAACATTGCAGCCGTATGGGATCTTCCGGTTATTTTTTTAGTGGAGAACAACGGGTATGGATTAAGTACACCCGTGCAGGAACAATACAGGTGTGAAAGTATTGTTGACAAAGCAAAGGGATATGGCATGGAGGGGGTTCAGATTGACGGGAACAATATTCTTACCGTGTACGATACGATAAAAGGAGTAAGAGAATATTGCATCGAGCGTCAGAAACCTTACCTGGTAGAATGCATGACCTTTCGCATGCGCGGGCATGAAGAAGCAAGCGGAACAAAATATGTACCTGAAGAATTGGTATCGGCCTGGGATAAAAAAGATCCGGTTAGAACATTTGAGCAGTGGCTGATACAGGAGAACATTTTGACCACGACTGATATTGAAAGCATAAAAACCGGGCTTAAAAAATATATTGATACTGAAGTTGAAAAAGGTTTTACAAATACTGCAATCATTCCTTCAGCGGAGGAAGAAATAAATGATGTTTATGCGGAGCGAATAGCTTTTGGAGGCTTTACCACAACTATTATTGATAACAACGCGGCGCTTGAACACACCCGGTTTAACGTTAGGGAAAAAAGATTTGTAGATGCCATTTCGGAAGGGATCTATCAAAGTATGATCACCCACCATAACCTGGTTTTGATGGGACAGGATATAGCGGAATACGGAGGAGCTTTTAAAGTAACGGAGGGCTTGCTGAATAAATTTGGTAAAGAAAGGGTGCGCAATACGCCCTTGTGTGAGAGTGCCGTTATAGGCGCCGCATTGGGTTTGAGCATTGAAGGATATAAAAGCATTGTTGAAATGCAATTTGCCGATTTTATTACGGAAGGATTTAACCAGGTTATTAATAACCTTGCCAAGATACATTATCGCTGGGGTCAAAATGCCGATGTTGTCATCCGCATGCCTACCGGAGCAGGAGTAGGGGCTGGTCCTTTTCACTCACAAAGCAATGAAGCCTGGTTTGCGCATACGCCCGGCTTAAAAGTAGTATATCCTTCCACCGCTATGGATGCAAAAGGATTATTGATAGCGGCCGTAAATGACCTTAATCCCGTGATGTATTTTGAGCATAAAGCTTTATACCGCAGCATAAGCGGACCAGTGCCAGAAGAAAATTATGAAATACCCATTGGTAAAGCACGATGGGTGGAAGAAGGAGAAGACATTTCCATTATTACTTATGGCGCCGGTGTGCACTGGGCGCTGGAATATGCCGCCCGGCATATGGATGTATCGTTCGGCATTCTTGATCTGCGAACACTTTTGCCTTTGGATTACGATGCCATCAGTGATGCTGTATCACGCACAGGCAGAGTACTGATATTACATGAAGATACTTTAATTGGTGGTATAGGAGCAGAGGTCAGCGCATGGATACAGGAACACTGTTTTGACCGGTTAGACGCGCCCGTTTTACGCTGCGCTTCTTTAGATACGCCAGTACCTTTTAATATAGAACTGGAAAAGAACTTTCTTGCCAAATCGCGCCTGCACGAGTATGTTCAGAAACTACTTCATTATTAATAACGCTGTGAGCCTTGAGCCGCCACTCCTTTTTCTCACCTTTCACCTCTCACTTCTCACAATTCATCTTTCACAAGATACAATTCACCCTTCACCATTCCGCCCTTCCCTCTTATCTTTGCGCTCATTATGGGCCATAAAAAATTAATACGGTTTGAAGCCATCAAAACCTTCCCCAACGTGCTGCAATACCCGCAGGGTATGCAGGGAAAATGGGATGATTTTTTTGGAAACAGCAATGGCATTACCCTGGAATTAGCCTGTGGCAAAGGCGAGTATACGGTGGCACTGGCAAAACAATATGCAGACCGTAACTTTATTGGTGTTGATCTCAAAGGCAACCGCATATGGGCAGGTGCGAAGAAATGCCTGGAAGATGGAATAAAGAACGCGGCCTTTTTACGCACCCAAATTGAAAAGATCACGGATTATTTTACTCCCGGTGAAGTACAGGAAATATGGATCACTTTCCCCGATCCGCAGCTCCGGCCTTCAAGGGCTAAGAAAAGGCTAACGCATCCGCGCTTTTTGCGTTTGTACCAGCAGGTACTTGCACCCGGCGGTTTGATCCACTTAAAAACAGATTCGCCCGACCTGTACCGGTTTACCAAGCTGGTGGCAGATATTTATGGGCTGCCTGTACTGGAAGATTATGATAATGTTTATGCGCAGCAACATATTGGTGAAGAACTGAAAATAAAAACCTATTACGAAAGTCTGGATATTGCCGGCAGCAACACTGTGCATTACCTGAAGTTCCGTTTACCCGCACCACTGCCCCTGGAAAAAGATGAACAATTGAAACAATGCATGCGTGAACCTGCGCTGGATTGAGGGAATAGATTTTATTGCAGGATAAACACCGGAATTTTCCTCCTCAGTAAATAAGTCACCACATGAAACGCATACCAAAACCGTCAGTCCCAAAGCGTGCCGTAACCATCCCGGCAAAAGAAAAAAGAAAAGATTCTTTTTTTGAATCGGTATACGATGTGGCGCGGCTGATCCCCAAAGGGCGGGTTACTTCATTTGGGGCCATTGCAGCTTATTTGGGCACAAAATTATCTGCCCGCATGGTAGGATGGGCCATGAATGCGGCAGGCGCCGTTTATCCGCCTGTACCTGCGCACCGGGTGGTTAACCGCAACGGTATGCTCAGTGGCAGGCATCATTTTGCTACCCCAACCTTAATGGCCGATCTTTTAAAAAGCGAAGGCATAAAGGTTAAGAACGATACAATTGTGAATTTTGAAAAGATATTCTGGGATCCCGTTAAAGAACTGGAGCCTGAATAACGAATGCCGCATGTATTCATTTCGTATTTCGTATTTTAGCTTTGGGCTTTGCATTTAGCCTACACATAAAAAACAACGGTATGTCATTCAATGGAAAAATAGTTTTTATTACCGGGGGCAGCAGGGGTATTGGTAAAGCAATAGCCTTACGCTTAGCTAAAGAAGGGGCGCAGGTAGTAATTGCCGCCAAGTCGGTAGAAGAAAATCCAAAGCTTGGCGGAACGATCTTTTCTGTGGCAAAAGAAATAGTGGAGGCCGGCGGAAAGGCGCTGCCTGTTCAATGCGATATTCGATTTGAAGAACAAATAGAGCATGCGGTAAACAAAACCATTGAAGTATTTGGCGGAATAGATGTTCTTGTAAACAATGCCTCGGCCATATCGCTCACCCCCGTGGAAAAAACAGATCCCAAACGTTTCGACCTCATGCACGACATTAACGTGAGAGGTACTTTTTTTGTTAGCAAAGCCTGTATACCGCATTTGCGAAAAGGCAGTAACCCTCATATCCTGAATTTATCGCCCCCGCTTAACATGCAGCCCAAATGGTTTGGCAATCACCTGGCTTATACACTTAGCAAATACAATATGAGCATGATTGCGATGGGACTTGCTGAAGAGTTAAAAAAAGATAAGATCGGTGTTAACGCGCTTTGGCCCCGAACGACCATTGCTACCGCCGCGGTACAAAACTTACTGGGCGGCGATGCATTGGTAAAAATGAGCCGTACGCCTGAAATAATAGCCGATGCGGTGTATTGTATTTTATCCCGTCCCGCGGAAACTTGCACGGGTAATTTTTTTATTGATGAAGATGTATTGGCCGAGGCAGGCATAACAGGTCTTGAAAAATACAGCGTGGTACCCGGAGCGAAATTGTATACCGATCTGTTCCTTTAAGTACTTCGGGTTTAGAACCATTGCTGTCCGGTAAAAATAGAATAATTCTTTTTTCAAACGGCTGGTTGCGGTTTTGCGGTTAAGATTTGGCTGTTTAGTATTTTCCAAGCCCCTATGTTGGAAATAAGGAAGGATTAAAAAGTTC
>Ga0209916_1000176_pt1 | contig 132754 bp, 132 predicted proteins | sample ThiBio_1000_plan_FD_183956 | JGI IMG/M metagenome (GOLD analysis project Ga0209916, IMG submission 183956) | Wastewater bioreactor microbial communities from Cape Town, South Africa - Thiocy_solids_2 (SPAdes) | ecosystem: Engineered > Bioreactor > Thiocyanate-remediating > Anaerobic-Aerobic ...
CGCGGCACAGGTCGGAGTTCTTCTGGTCGGCGGAGCTGCACTCGTAGCTGTTGCCGCCGGAGAAGTAGTGCTCGTAGCTGACGTTGTAGTTGTCGGCCATGGTCGGCTTGAGCTTGGCGTTGCCGCCGGACGAGCTGAAATAGGCCTGGTTCGGGTCGGTGCTGGTCAGGTGCGTGATGTTGCCGCTCACCGCCATGCTGGCGTTCATCTGGTCCATGCGCGGGCGGGCCATGGTGCGTGCGGCGCTGACGCGCAGATCATCGCTGGCGGTGAGGCCGAAGATCAGGTTGGCGCTGGGCAGGAACTTGTTGAAGCTGGTGCTGCCCACCACCGGGATCAGCGTGATCGCATTGCCGGTGACCGCGCTGCCCGGCGCCACGCGCTCGCCGGTGGCGCGCTGCGAGGTGTGCGAGGCCTGCACGCCGAAGTTGCCGCGCAGCCCGACGTCGCCGAGGTAGGTGTCCAGGTTGAACTGCACGAACGGGGTGAAGGTCTTCTCGCGCACTTCCCAGTTCGGCGGCAGGTTCAGCGAGGAGCCGAAGGTCGGCACGCTCTGCAGCGTGCCGCTGTCGAGCAGGTTGAACGGGTTGTAGCAGAGCTGCGAGGCCACGCCCATCCACGCCAGCGGGCTGCACGGTGTGCCGCTGAACGGCGCGGTGGTGACCGCGGTGCCGCCGCTGATGGTGCCGCCGCCCAGGGTCAGGAAGCTCTGGTCGATGTGGTAGGTCTTGTTGCGCGTGCTGTGCGCCACGCCGAATTCCACGCTGGCGATCGGGCCGCTGGCGAAGCTGCGCTGCGCGGCGAGGCGCAGGTTGGCGAGGTAGTCGACGGTGTGCGGCGCGTTGATGAAGCCGGCCTGCACCACGTCGTTGCCGCCGCCCCAGCCTTGCGGATCGGTCAACACGACGCCCTGGTTGTAGTCGAGCGTCGGGAAGAAATAGAACAGGCCGCTGTCGATCTGGTTGAAGCCGATCGTGTCGAGTGCGCCGTTGGCCGCCGTGAAGCCGGTGCCGGAGTAGCTCTCCAGGTTGATGTCGTCGCGGGTGGCGCGCGAGTAGTTGACGTCGGCGTCGATCGACCAGTTCTCGTTGATGGTGAACTGGTTGTCCCAGTTGAAGTTGTAGACCCGCGCCTTGGTGCGGTTGTAGTCGTTGCGGATCACCGGCTTGACGTTGGTGTACGCAGCGCTGGTGATGAAACCGTCCTGCACCGTGCCGCCCGGCTGCAGCTGCGCGGAGCTCCAGAACAGCGGGAACTCCATGCCCTTGGCCTGCTGCACTTCCTTGAAATCGTCGAAGGTGAGGTCGACGGTGCCGGTGTAGTGCTCGTTCGGCCGCCACTGCACGGTGGCGAGCAGGCCGCTGCGCTTCATCGAATCGGTGATGCCGTAGTTCTTCGAGCCGCCGATGACGTAGTTGCCGTTGGCGTCGGTGGGGTAGCCCCACGGCTGCTGATGCTCGATCTGCGACGGGCTGTCTTCCAGGTCCACGCCCAGCGTCACGCCCAGCGTGTTGTTGGCGAACTGGTGCACCCACACGCCGTTGACGTTGTGACCCTTGTTGCTCACGCCCGGGCCGTCGGCCAGCTGCGACATGCCGTTCCAGATGTAGCGCGCGTTGATCGCCGCCTCCGGGCCGTTCTTGTCCAGCGGGCGGATGGTATGCATGTCCACCGTGCCGGTGAGACCCTGGCCGATCAGGTTTGCCGACGGCGACAGGTGCACCACCACGTTGTCGAACCAGCTCGACGGGTACTGGTCGAACTGCACGTCGCGGTTGTTGGAGGTGGACACCTGCTGGCCGCCGTTGATCAGCGCGGTGGAGAAGTCCGGGCCCAGGCCGTGGATGGTCAGCACCTGCGGACGGCCGCTGACGGTCTGCACGGCGAGGCCGGGCAGGCGACCCAGCGCATCGGCGATGGACACGCCCGGCAACTTGCCGACCTGCTCGGCGGACACCGCCTCGACGATGGTGCTGGCGTTGCGCTTCAGCGCGGTGGAGTTCTCGATACTGCTGATGAAGCCCTTCACCTCGACTGCCTGCAGCTGCTTGGCGTTGTCCTTGGCGGAGCGGCGGCGATCCTTGTCGGCCTTGGTATCCGTCGTGGTCGCATCCTGGGTCTGGGCGTCCTGGGCCTGGGTGTCCTGCGCAGCGGTCGCGCTGCTGGCCCGCGGGGCGGCAGCGTGGGCAGGAATGAATGCGCAGAAACCGACCGATGCCAGCGCCAAGGCAAGCACGTTGTGTTTGAGTATCACCGTTGTCCCCTCCCAGGGTAAGTACTGCAGGTCTTGTGACGATCGTGATGGTCTGTTCGGAACTCGCGGGCCGCTGCCGTCGAACATGCGGCGGTCGACTCCGTGAGGCCGATGTTAGGACGGCTGCGTCGGAGCGAGCCGTTCATGCATACGTATTCATTCTGCTGCGCCGCGTCGCAAGGCCTCGCCCGGGGCGTCGCGGCCTGTCGAAGCGGCATGTCTGCGCCGGACGCTGCGCGTCGATGCCGGAGCGGCGCGAATGCAGGCGCGGCGCGGCGTGCGCCGGTTCCGGCCGCTGTTCGTTTGGACGTCCAAACGCCGTGGTAGCCACTGATGCTGCGTAGCGGCAGCGGCGATCCATGAATACGTATGCACGATCGCGGCAGGCCTGTCTGCAGCCGCTAAGCTGCTCGCCAACCCCGACAGGTTCGCCACGCGGCGTGTCCTGCAGCCCCGGGTGGCAACGGCATGGACAGGCGAATGAGCAATGCCCCGTGGTGGCGTGGCGCCATCATCTACCAGATCTACCCGCGCAGCTTTCTCGACACCGACGGGGACGGGGTGGGAGATCTGCCCGGCATCGTCGAGCGGCTCGACTACGTGGCCGAGCTTGGCGTGGACGCGATCTGGGTGGCGCCGTTCTTCAAGTCGCCGATGGCGGATTTCGGCTACGACATCGCCGATTACCGCGAGGTCGATCCGCTGTTCGGCACGCTGGAGGATTTCGACCGCCTGCTGCACAAGGCGCACGGGCTGGGGTTGAAGGTGATGATCGACCAGGTGCTCAGCCATACCTCGGCCGAGCACGCATGGTTCCGCGAAAGCCGGCAGAGCCGCGACAACCCGAAGGCCGACTGGTACGTGTGGGCCGACGCCCGGCCCGACGGCACGCCGCCGAACAACTGGCTGTCGCTGTTCGGCGGCAGTGCATGGCAGTGGGAGCCGCGCCGCGGCCAGTACTACCTGCACAACTTCCTCGCCTCGCAGCCGGACCTGAACTTCCACCACCCCGACGTGCGCGCGGCCACGCTGGACAATGTGCGTTTCTGGCTGGACAAGGGCGTGGACGGCATCCGCCTGGACGCGATCAACTTCTGCTTCCACGACCGCCAGCTGCGCGACAACCCGCCCAAGCCAAGCGAGCAGCGCGTGGGCCGCGGCTTCAGCCCGGCCAATCCGTACGCGTTCCAGTACCACTACTACAACAACACGCAGCCGGAGAACCTGGGCTTCCTCGCCGAGCTGCGTGCGCTGATGGACGGCTATGCCGACGTGGCGGCGCTGGGCGAGATCTCCTCGGAGGATTCGCTGGCGACGATGGCCGAGTACACCATGCACGGCCGGCTGCACATGGGCTACAGCTTCGAGTTGCTCACCGAGGATTTCAGCGCGGCGCACATCCGCGGCACGGTGCGCCAGCTGGAGGCGCAGATGACCGAGGGCTGGCCGTGCTGGGCGATCTCCAACCACGACGTGGAACGCGTGCTCAGCCGCTGGGGCAACGGCGATGCCTCGGCGCAGCTGGCCAACCTGTTCACCGCAATGGTCTGCTCGCTGCGCGGCTCGGTGTGCATCTACCAGGGCGAGGAACTGGGCCTTACCGAGGCGGACGTGCCCTACGAATCGTTGCGCGATCCGTACGGCATCGCGTTCTGGCCGCAGTTCAAGGGCCGCGACGGCTGCCGCACGCCGATGCCGTGGAGCGACGAGGACGCGCAAGCCGGTTTCAGCCATGGCATGCCGTGGCTGCCCGTGCCCGAGGAACATCGCGCCCGCGCCGTGGCGCAACAGCAGGGCAACCCGCAGTCCGTGCTCAATGGTTTCCGCACCTTCATGCGTTGGCGCCAGGCACACCCGGCGCTGCGCTGGGGCGACATCGAATTCCTCGATGCGCCCGAACCGGTGCTGGCCTTCCTGCGCCGGCTGCAGGGCGACACGGTGCTGGTGGTGTTCAACCTTGGCGCGTCGGCGTGCGAGGTGACATTGCCGCCGCTGCCCGGCAAGCCGTCAGCGATCGACGGCCATGGCCTGCAAGCCGGCACGATGCACGGTGGCGCTCTGCACCTGCCCGGCCATGGGGCGTGGTTCGCGCGGCTTTCCTGACCGGCCGCACGCCCCGCGCAGGAGCCCGCTCGCGGGCGATGCCTTTCACATGCCGAATCTCGCCGCAAGAGCATGGCGCGAGCGGGCTCCTGCGGTGGCGGACACGACAACGCCGCGCCGGCGACCGGCGCGGCGTTGGGTAAAGGCGCTTACTTGCGCTGATCCGCCGTGGCCTCGCGTGCGGCGCGGAACTCCGAGTCCTTGCTCCAGCCCGGCCACTGGTCCGAGTTCGCCAGTTGGCTGCCGACGGTGTAGAGCAGCTGCAGGTCGCGCGCCATGCCGGTGAACGGCCAGCTCGCCTGCCATTCGTCGGACGGCTGGTGGTAATGCTTCGCGGTGTACTCCCTGCCCGCGGCCTCGCCGGCTTTCACGCCGCCGTCGATGCGGTCATTGCCCGAGCCGAACGACACCGCCGGCACGCCGCGCTTGGCGAAGGAGAAGTGATCGGAACGGAAGAAGTAGCCCGCTTCCGGATGCGAGTCCGGGGTGTAGACCATGTGGAACTGTTTCGCGTCGGCGATCAGGTCGTCCAGCAGGCCGAGCTTGGCATTGCCGGAGATGGTGAAGTTGCGGGTGGGGCCGTGCGGGTCGAGCGCGTCCATGTTGATCACGCCGGCGGTGGTGGCCAGCGGGTACAGCGGGTGGCTGGCGTAGTACTCCGAGCCGAGCAGGCCCTTTTCCTCGGCGGTGACGTTGAGGAACACCACGCTGCGCTCCGGTTGCGGCGCGTGCGCGAAGGCGCGGCCCATCTCGATCAGCGCCGCGGTGCCGGTGGCGTTGTCCACCGCGCCGTTGTAGATGCGGTCGCCGGTGGCATCGGGCTGGCCGATGCCCAGGTGATCCCAGTGCGCGCTGTAGATCACGGTCTGGTCGGGGTGCCTGGAGCCGATCACGCGGCCGACGATGTTGTGCGAGGTGATCACGCTCTTGTCGACCTTGAAGCTGGCCGACAGGCTTTCGCCCTTCAGCGTGATCGGCTTGAACGCGCGCGTCTGCGCGAGCTTCTTGGCGCTGTCGAAATCCAGCCCCGCGTGCTTGAACAGCTGCACCGCCAGGTCGCGCTGAATCCAGCCTTCCAGCGGCACGTGCGAGTCGCCCGGCTTGTCACGCACGATGTCGAACATGGTGTTGGTGTTGGAGTTCTTCACCGTGGCCCAGCCGTAGGAGGCCGGTGCGGTCTCGTGGATCACCAGCAGGCCCAGCGCGCCTTGCCGCGCGGCTTCCTCGTACTTGTAGGTCCAGCGGCCGTAGTAGGTCATGGCTTTACCGCCGAAGTCGCCCTTGCCGGTTTCGAAATCCGGATCGTTGACCAGCACCACGGCGATCTTGCCGTGCAGGTCGACGCCCTTGAAGTCGTCCCAGTTGCGCTCCGGCGCCTTGACGCCGTAGCCGACGAAGACCAGCGGCGCATGACTGATGTCGACCGCGCTGGCGCCGTTCATCGGGGCGCGGATGGCGATCTGCTCGCCCTGGGTGAGCGGCTCGCTCTTGTCGCCCAGGGTCAGGCTGAGCGAAGGCTTGCCGATGATCTCGCTGCGCAGCAGCGGCACGGCCTGCGTCCACAGCCGCTTGCCGTCCTTGAGGTCGCCGCCCGGCTGCAGGCCGGCGGCCTTCATCTGCTCGACCACGTAGTCGATCGTGCGCGTCTCCGCCGGCGTGGCCGGACCGCGGCCCTCGAAGGCATCAGAGCTCAGCGTCTTGACCTCGTCGGAAAGTCGCTGCGTGCTGAAGGTGGGGACATCGGCAGCCTGTGCGCCGGCACAGGCGCCGATGATGAGCGCAGAGAGAATCAATCGCTTCACGGGCAATCCATCACGTGGGGGAGGGAAGCCCGATACTAGGGCAACGCTGATCAAGTATCACCACCGTCACCCACCCTCTTAAGTTCGCAGACCACAGGGCCGTCGGCGAAGGCAGACTGGCCGTCTTTCGAGGCGGCGGACCGAAGGCATGCGGACAGAGAGGGTGGGCCTCAACGTGTTGAATCTGAAATGATGAGGTGATGACTGGAAGGCCCGCAGGCGATGCCGCGCGGCTTGGCAAGACGGCCAGTCTTGCCGGCGCCGCGCAACACCACCTGCGGGCCTTCCAGTCATCATGACGGCGGCGATACTTGATCAGCGTTGCCCTGGTCAACAAGCCGGTACCGGTCCATGTCCCGGCGGATGCCCGCGGCGCCGGCTGTGCTCAGTCGATGCCGATCACCTTGCCGCTGTGCGCGTCGATGCGCAGCTTGACCTTCTTGCCGGCGGGGTTGTCGGCTTTGGCCTTCCAGATGCCGTCGTCGTAATCCACGTCGTGCACGTCGGTGTAGCCTTGGGTCGACAGCGCCGCTTCCACGTCGTGCTTGCTCAGCGTGGAGACTTGCGCATCGGGGTAGATCTGGCCGGTGCTCGCGTCGACGCGCACGTCCAGGTCGTTGCCGTCGGCGCTGTCCGCCTCGGCCTTCCACATGCCGTCCTTGAACTTGAGGTCGTGCACGTCGGTGTAGCCCTGGGCGGTGAGTCGGGCGCGCACCTGCGCTTCGGTCAGCGCCTGCTGCGCGAGCGCGCTCTGGAAAACGCCGAGCGACAGCGCGCCGATGCTCAGGGCCAGGGCCAGGGAGGGGATCGTTGGTTTCATGGCGCACCTCGTTGCTTGCGGAAAGCTCCGAGTCTTGGGTGCCCGACGAAAACATGCGGTGAATGCGGGCGTGAATCCCCGCCAACGGTTCAGCAACGTGAGGCGCCGCACCGCAAACGCGACGCCGCCGCCCGGTGGAGTGCCGGACGGCGGCGCGCGGGTGGATCAGACGGTATTGATCAACGCAGGGTTGATCAACGTGCGCACATCAGAGCGCGGCGTCCTTCAGCTTCTTCAGCGGGCGCACCTTCACCTTCACCGTGGCGGGCTTGGCGGCAAACACCTGCTCTTCGCCGGTGAACGGGTTCTTGCCCTTGCGCTTCGGCTTGGCGGCAACCTTCACGGCGTTGATCTTGAACAGGCCGGGCAGGGTGAACTGGCCCACGCCCTTCTTGTGCACCGAGGCGAGCACGGCCGACTCCAGGCCGGCGAGCACGGCCTTGACCGCCTTCGCCTCGACGTTGGCCTGCGCGGCGATGTGGGCAATCAGCCCGGACTTCGACAGGCTCTCGCCCAGCGGCTTGACCGGCGCGGCGGACTTGGCGGCGGCAGGCTTGGCAGCCTTGGCGGGAGCTTTCTTGGCAGTGGTTTTGGTAGCCATTAGTTGATCTCGATAGTAGGAAACCCCGGCTTTCTGGGCTCGGAGGCCTTGCGGCCCGCACAATGTAGCGAAATTTTAGGGGTTTGACGCAACTGTCGCGCCTCGCGCGCGATATTTTTTTTCGCGGCGCTGCGGATGCGGCAGCGCACGATGCATATCGGCGGGCTTGCGCGCTGCGTCATTCACGCCCACGGCACGCCGCATCGGTATGCTCCCCGCACGCTTCCCACCGGTGCTTGGTCATGACGAAACGCTCCGCGACGCGCTGGCTGGCTGGACGCCTCACGCGTCGTCGCGCACATGGCCTGCGCAGGTCACGATGGGCGATGCTGCTTGTGCTTGTGCTTGTGCTTGTGCTTGTGCCCGTCGCGTGGGCGGCGACGCCGGTCACGCTGCGCTTCTCCGGCGCCGTGCCGGGCAACGCGCTGCCCGGCGGCTGGAAGGCGTACGCCATGTCGCGGCACCGTCCGATGGCGCCGATGGCGATCGTGCGCGACGGCACCGACAGCGTGTTTCGCATCGACGCCGATCACGCCGCCGGCGCCATCGCGCATGCGCTGGATCTGCCGGCCGCCACCACGCTCAACTGGCGCTGGAAGGTCGACCACAGCGTGGCGGCGGCGGACATGTCGAAGAAGAAGGGTGACGATTTCGCCGCGCGCGTCTACGTGTTCTTCGACGTGCCGCTGTCCAGCCTGTCCTGGCTGCAGCGCATGAAATTGAAACTGGCCCGCCGCACCCTGGGCCACGCGATGCCCACCGCGGCGCTTTGCTACGTGTGGGACAACCGCCACCCGATCGGCACCATCGCCCCCAGCCCGTACTCGCCGCAGATACGCACCATCGTCCTGCAAAGCGGCAACACGCGCGCCGGCCAGTGGCAAGTGCAGGATCGCAATCTCGCCGCCGATTACCTCGCCGCATTCGGCCGCCCCGCGCCGCGCATCACCGGCATCGCACTCTCCGCCGACACCGACAACACCGGCGGTCACGTGCAGGCGTGGTTCGGCGACGTGACGCTCACGCCTGCCGCACCACCGCCCGCGGCCAGGTAGTTTTTGCAGTGTCGACTCGATCGTGCAAGGCGGGCAGTGCGCGCCGTGCGGTTTGAAGCACTACCGCACCTGCACCGTTCAGGCTGGGCGTAGCGCCGCAGGCGCGAAGTCGAAGCCGCGCACCAGCCCCACCCTTCGACTCCGCCGCTGCGCGGCTACGCTCAGGGTGAACGGTGTCGGCAGAGCCGACGGCGCAGGGCGGGCATCGCCCGCCGGCTGTCCTGCCGCCGAACCCTGATCCAGGTTGCTTGCCTTACGGCTTCGGCTTGCTCCGGCGGCGCGGCTTGGCTTGCGCGGCGATGATCAGTTCCTGCAGGTAGGCGATGCCTTCTTCCTCGGGGAAAAAGGCCACCACGTCGGCCACGCTGAGCCCGTGGCGTTTGCGCAGGGCCAGGAACTCCTCGCGCGCCACCGACAGGCGCTGCGCGGCGGCGGCTTTCTTGCCCAGCGGTTTGGCCGGTGTGGGGGCGGGTGCGGGGGCGGGGGTCTTGCGTTCGAGTTGGGCGAGTTCTTCCTGGAACTGGCGGAAGTCGTATTTCGAGGAGGTCATCGGGACACTTGTCGGGGCGTGGTCCGTGCATTTTCGCATGGCCACCGCGCCGGCGGCTCGCGCCTTCAGGCGGCGCTGCGCGTGCCCCGGCTCGTGCCGGCGGACAGGCTTCGGTGACGTGCCGCGGCATATGCCCGGGAAAAACGGGCGGCGCAGCTGTCGTCCTTCGTCACCTCGGCCGCGGCTGCGACGACGCCAGGCACGGGTTCGCCGCCGGGCGTCGGCTGCGGCTGGCCGGGGCGGGCATCCCGCAAAGCCTGCAGCAGCGCTTCCTCGCCGGCCTGCTCGGTCAATGCCATGCGGCACGCAGCGTGGCGCAGCAGGAAATGGATCGCCAGCTCTTCCGGCGAGTTCGGCGCGGTGCGATCGATGACTTCGTCCATGGCTGCTTCTCGATGACGGAACCGGGGTGGTTCACTGATGCCAGCAGCAGAAACCGTGCCAAATGAGAACTGCGTCACAAGTCGAGCGTCGCCGGATGAGGTCCTCCCGCCACCCGGCAGAGGCCACGACGGGTCGCACTCGCGGGCAACGGCGGCGCGTCGATGACACGAGGCGGATCGGCCGGATATCTGCCGGACATGGGCAGGCATTGCCCGATTGCCCCGGTGCCGGAGAGAGGGGACGCGGGACGGTGTGGCCGGGCGCGGCTCACCGCCGTGCGGCGTGCTGCGCACCCGCGGGCGAACAACAACCGGCGTGCCGACAAAAACGAAAAGGGCCCGCATCGCTGCAAGCCCTTGGATCATGGTGGCCGGGGACGGAATCGAACCGCCGACACGGGGATTTTCAATCCCCTGCTCTACCAACTGAGCTACCCGGCCGGGAACCTGGCGATCAAGCACAACCGGGTGGGTTGCCGTTGATGCGTGGAGCCGTGCATTAGACCGAAAGTGTGCGGAATCGTCAAGACGCGGAGGGCGGCGGGGTGAAGCCGGCGGCATGGTCGACGTCGCCGCCGAACAGGAATTTCTCCATCTGCTCGCCCAGGTACTGACGCGATTTCGCGTCGAGCGGGTTGAGCCGGTATTCGTTGATCAGGGTGGTCTGGTGGGCCAGCCATTGCTGCCACGCGGGCTTGGAGATCTCGGCATAGATGCGCTGGCCGAGGGGGCCGGGCCAGGGTGCGAAGTCGAGGCCTTCGGCGTCGACGTGGAGCTTGCTGCAGTGGATGGTGCGGCTCATCGGTTCATTCCTGTGCGCCCGCGCGAAAAGCGCGCGGGTACGGCGGGGGAGTGTGCGATGCGCGCGGGGTCGGGTCGCTGATCTGCGGCAAGCGGAGTGGCCGACGCGGCGCATTCGCGACGAGTGCGCATTATCGGCGATGGGCGCGGGCTTGTCGCGCGGGGGTGTGTGACAAGCCCCCGGCGGTGGCCCGGTGTGCGGTCAGGCGGCCTGCTTGCCGTTGGCGGAGGCGAACACCTGGTCGGCCCACTGCGTGGCGCCCAGGTAGATCGAGGCCATGCTCATGATGCGCTGGGGCGTGGCCATGCCGCTGGTCATTTCGCCGGCTTCCCAGGCGATGATCTGCTTGAGCAGGGTGCCGTACGGGCCGCTGCGGTCGGTCAGCGCGTCGCTGACTTCCGGCACCAGCCGCAAGTGGCTGAGCAGGAAATCCATCGGTGCGCACATCAGCGTGTCCAGCAGCGAGAACAGGCCCACGGTGAAGGCGGTTTCGGGCGAGATGGCCGAGTTGCCGGCGGCGAATTTCTCGCACATGTGCGCACGGATCAGCGCCGCGCGCAGCAGCTCGGGCGGATGGTCGTCCATGCCGCACAGGGACATCGTCTCGATCCAGTTGCGCATGCGCGTGACGCCGAAGAAGATCGCCGCCTGCTGCACCGACTTCAACTGGCGCGGCAGGGCGAAATAGGCGGAGTTCACGCAGCTGAGCAGCTTGTAGCTCAGCACGGCGTCGTCGCGGATGATGTTGCCCAGTTCCACCGGCCCGGGGTTCTTTTCCTGCAGCGCGCCCATCAGCCGCAGGATGCTCATGCGGTTGGCGGTGAGCACCGGCACGGCGACGGGCTGCGGGATCAGCAGGAACCGTCCCTGGATCGCCTGCACCTGCAGCTCCAGGCAGCGCTCGTAGGTGGGGTGGTCGTTGACCTGGCCGATGACCACGCGGATGCCGCGGGCGAACAGGTAGTCGGTGCGCTCCTTCAGCGTCTCCGGCGTCAGCCGGCTGGCGTCCAGCCGCACCAGTTGCACGATCTGCAGCAGCGCCTGCAGCTGGCGGCTGCTTTCCGGGTCGATGTCGCCGGCTTCCAGCAGCAGCTGGCAGCCGCGTTCGGCCATCTGCTGCAGGCGCTTCATCAGCGCCGCGTCGTCGGCCACCGAAGGTTGCAGCACCACGCCAAGGCGCGGCTGGTGCAGCAGCACGTCGGAGTCTTCGGGCAGCAGTTCGGCGGGCAGGTTGAGGAAGGCGCGGTTGCCGCGCACCAGGCGGGTCAGCGCGCCGTCGGTGATGGTGGAGAGCACGCTGCGCAGCAGGTTCTGCTCGTCGCCGGGCTCGCGGTGGAACACGATCTCGTAGGCGAACAGGTTGCGTTCGCGATCGAGCATCGGCGTGCGCAGCACCGGCAGCGGCGTGGCCAGCGGGACGTGGGAGGGATTGTGCTGCTCGGCAGCGCTGGCGTGTTTCGGAGAGGCGACGGGGGAGGCGTGGAGGTTGCTCATGTCGGTCATCGCGTCGGTGCGAGGCCAGCCAGCGGCTGCCGCGCGGTCAGTGGGGGAGTCGCCTGCGGGGACAGGTGGCAGCGGGTTGAAAGGGGGTGGTCATGCGGCGGCCAGCGATTTGGAGCGGAGGCTGCCATGCAGTTCGCCGCTGCTGCCGTAGAGTTCGCGCTCGCCGGCATGGCCGGTGAGGATGGCCAGCGCCTGGCGCAGCTGGGCCAGCCGCTGGTTCACCAGGCTGCCGTTGCGCTGGTTGAGCGCGTGGCAGCGGCGCAGTACCTCGAGCACGTGCGCCCAGCGCGATTCGCGCACGGCGTCGCCGACCGGCTGCTGGCGCTGCAGCAGCTGGCGCTCGGCGTCGAGCTGCTCCAGTTGCTGCATGAGTGCCTGCTTGCGGTTGCCGGCCGCGTCCAGCGCCTCGGCGTCGGCGCCGTCGAGCGCGGCACGCTCGGCTTCCAGCGTCGACTGCAGTTCGTCGGCACGCTGCTGCATCTCGTCCAGAACGGACGCGAGCGCATCGTTCAGTTCGTGCTGCAGCGGCTGCCTCATGCCTTGTCCGTGCCGCCGAGTTGCTGATCCATCGCCAGCAGGCGTTCGGCGATCTTGCCGGCGTCGACCTTGTAGCTGCCGTCGGCAATGGCCTGGCGTACCTGCTCGACCCGCTTGGCGTCGATCGGCGAGGCGTCGCCCAGGCGCGCGGCCTCCTGCAGCGCCCGCGCCGAATCGGTCAGCTGGACCTGGTCGGTACGGTGTGGCGCGGCGGCCGAAGCCTCCGGCGCGGCAGCCGCATGGGTCGAGCTGCCGTTGCCCGTGCCGCTACCGGCCTGCGGCAGCTTCGGCAAACCGTTGTTGGTAATCGTCGTGTTCATGGAACCCATCCCGCTGGAGTGTGCCCTGTGACTGTTTGATCGGCCGCTGTCCGGAAAACTTTAGCAGTCCGTCGAAAAATCGACCGGGCCGGGACTGCCGCTCGCGCCGTGGTGCAAGTGCCTGATTTTCATGGATCGAATGAGAGGTGTCGGTTTCATGGCAGGGCCACCACCACGCCCGGCGCGCGGACCATCGCGTCGATCACCCGTCCCGATGCCGCGTTGCGCACGCGCAGGCGGGCGCCGTTGTCGCCGCTGCCCAGCGCCACGCCCTCGGCACGCACCTGGATGCCTTCGAGCTGCGCCAGCACCTGCACGTGGTCGCCCGCGCGCACCATGCGCCGGCCGCCCAGGCTGCCCGGGCTGAGCACGGTGCCGCGCGCCACCGCGCGCGCGAGGGTGCGGCCGGCGACCTGGTCGAGGTTGTCGAGGTAGCCGTAGCCGAGGCGGGTCACGTCGCGTTCCTCGGCGTGCACGTCGGCCGCGCCGATGCCGTCGCCACGCAGCAGGGCGCGGCTGCTCACCAGCACCTGGCGGAACACCTGCAGGTGGACCGGCACGCGCACGGTCCAGCCGCCGGGTTGCGGGCATTGCACCGGCACGGTCATGCGCGAGCGCGGCTGCGCCTGGTCGGAAACGAGTGCGCGCAGCGGTTCGGTGCAGGCATCCAGTTGCAGGCGCAGATCCAGGGGTTCGGTGTTCGCCACCACGCGGCTGCCGGGTCGGCCGTAGTGGTCGCGCATGGCCTGCTCCGCGGTCGCGCGCACGCTGTCGAGCGACTGCGTCGCTGCGGCGTGCGCCGTGGCGCTGCCCAGCAGGCCGAACAGTGCGACGACGGCGATGGTGGCGCGCAGGGTCATGCGTCGGCCAGCAAGGCGTCGAGCTGGGCGAGCAGGGCGTCCTGGCCTGCCTCGAGTTCGCGCGCGACGGCACTGGCCTGGTCGAGCTGGCCGGCGCCGAGCAGGGCGATGAAACGGTGGCCCTGTTCGCCCAGTTCCGTGCCGGCGTCGCCGAGCGCGGTGCCGTTGCTGGTGCCCTGGCGCAGTCGGGCCAGCCGCTGCACGCCGCTCACCAGCGCGTGGGTGTCGAACCAGCGCCGGTCCAGCGCGGCCGGTTCGAGCAGGGCCAGGCTCATGGCCTGGCGCAGGTTCATCGCCGCTTCGCGCACGGTCAGGCTGAGGCTGGCCGGGTCGTTGCCGCTTTCGCCTTCCAGCCAGTCCAGGCCCAGGCGATGCGCCAGCAGGGCGGCGCGATGGAGCGATTCGGATTGCCGCCGCGCTTCGCTGCTGCGGCGCTGCGAGGCACCCAGCGCGGCCTGCGCGGTGGTGGCGCGGGCGTGCTGCGCGTCATGCCCCTGCTGCAGCTTGGCGACGCGCTCGGTGGCGGTGCGCAAGGTGGCGCTGCCTTCGCCCAGCAGGTGGCTGGACCGGCTCACCCCGACCTGGGCGCGCTTGAGCTGCTGCAGGCCGTGGTTGACGTCGCCGTCGAGCTGCAGCGAGAAATCGCCGATGGAGACGGTGACCGTCTCGATCTCGGTGGTGGTCAGGGCCGTCTTCTCGGCCAGCTGCTTGACCTCGTCGGCGACCACCGCGAAGCCGCGACCGGCCTCGCCGGCGCGGGCGGCCTCGATGGCGGCGTTCAACGCCACCAGGTTGGTCTGGTGCGCGATCTCCTGCACCGTGCCGGTCAGCTTGCGGATCTGCGCGACCTGTTCGGCCAGCTTGCTCTGGTTGCGGTTCATCGCGCTGAGCGCGCTGCGCAGCAGGCGCAGCTGGCCATCCAGCTCGCTGACGCCCTCGGCGCCGACGGTGCCGGCCTGGCTGGCCTGCTCCAGGTCGGCGGCCAGTTGCTGCAGGGCCGTCGAGATCCCGGCGCTGCCATCCGTCAAGCGATCGACGCTGGCGCGGCTTTCGGCGGCGGCCTGGTCCAGTGCGGTCTGCTCGCGCGCCAGTTGCTGCGCGGCGCCGAGCACCAGGCCTTGCTGTTCCATGGTCTGCAGCGCCACCGCCGACGGCGGCCGGCTGGCGGCGCGTGCGAGCAGGGGCGCCAGTACCGCGGCGGTGCGCGGATGGCGGCGCCGCAACGCGGCGAGGGCGGCCTCGTCACCCTTGGCGGCAGCCTCGACCAGGGCGGCAATGTGCTGTTTGAGGAGAAAGCTCATGGTGCTGGCGTCGACTCGCAAAGGGGGTTGGCAAAGGGGATTGGAATGGCTGCTGCATCGGCCAAGGCCGTCGAAGCTTGAGCAAGCAATCCGCGTGCCAGTGGGTGCGGCGCAGGGTTCTCCCGCCGTCATTCCGGCGAAAGCCGGGATGACGGCCGGTTCAGGCCTTCCTAAAGACCGGGTGCGCCCGGCCGATAGCGCAGCAGACGGCCGCGTGGCGGCCCGCTTGCCGAGGGAGGCCGCATGGCCGGCACATTGCTGGAGAAAGTGGAGCAACACACGCGACTGGCCGGGCACAACCGGGTGGCGATGCTGCTGTTCCGGCTGGGCGATGAGCAGCTGTTCGGCATCAACGTGTTCAAGGTGCGCGAGGTGCTGCGCCGCCCGCCGATGGAGCGCCTGCACGGCGTGCACCAGTTGATCGCGGGCAGCTGCGACTACCGCGGGCAGACCATCCCGGTGATCGACCTCGCCGCCGCGCTGGGCTACGCGCCGCTGCGTGAGGTGGAGTCCGCGCACCTGATGGTGACCGAGTTCAACCGCTCGGTGCAGGGCTTCCTGGTGGCCGACCTGCAGCGCATGGTGCATTGCGCGGGCGACGCGATGGCGGCGCCGGCCAGCGCGCTGGGCTTCGGTTCGCGGGTGAACGCGGTGACCCGGGTCGACGGCGCGCTGCTGGCGGTGGTGGACGTGGAACACGTGCTGGCCAGCATCGACGCGCCGCCGGCCGAACTGTCGGCCAGCCTGCAACGCGAGGCCTCCCATCGCTCGCTGGCCTCGCGGCGGGTGATGGTGGTGGACGATTCGGGCATCGCGCGGCGGCGGCTGGTCAACGTGTTCAGGCAGCTGGGTACCGATTGCGTGGTGGCGAAGGACGGGCGCGAGGCGCTGGAGCGGCTGCTGGAGCTGGCCGCTGGCGATCCGGCCCAGGCGATCGAGCTGGTGGTGTCGGACATCGAGATGCCGCGGCTGGATGGCTACGCGCTGACCCGCGCGATCCGCGAGGCGCCGAGCCTGCGCCGCATGAAGGTGCTGTTGCACAGCTCGCTCAGCGGCATCTTCAACGAGGGCATGGTGAAGGAGGTCAAGGCGGATCGCTTCGTGGCCAAGTTCCATCCCGACCAATTGGTGGAGGCGGTGATGGACCTGCTGCCCGAAGCCGTCGCCGCGCCGTCGGCGGCGACCGGCTGACGCCGGGCCCGCGCCGCCGGGGCCGCGTCAACAAACCGTCTTTCGCCGCGGCATCCGCCTGACGGCGCCGCGCGACGTGCGCGGAATTTGAGCTGCCACAAGGCTTTCCGGGTCGTGGCATGCAATTTGCCTTTCGCTTCCGTGCAGCAGTGCATGCGGAGCGAAACGATGAACCCGTCCACCCCCAATCTGTTCGGCATCCATACCCGGGCGCTCGACCTGTGGCAGCGCCGTACCGAGGTGCTGGCCAACAACCTGGCCAACGCCGACACGCCCGGATACCTGGCGCGCGACGTGGATTTCCGCAAGGCGCTGGCCACCGCCAGCGGCGCGGGCAACGGCGTGGCGCTGGAAACCGACGCGTTGGGCCAGATCGGCGGCGCCGGCCGCAGCGCCGAGGCGCTCGCCTGGCGCGTGCCCACCCAGCCCAGCATGGACGGCAACACCGTCGATGCGCAGGTGGAGCAGGCCGCGTTCGCCGCCAACGGCGTGCACTACCAGGCCAGCCTGTCCTTCATCACCGCGCAGATCCGCATGTTGCGGATGGCGATCAACGGAGGCCAGGGCTGATGTCGATGTTCTCCATCTTCAACGTGGCCGGCTCCGGCATGGCCGCGCAGTCGACCCGCCTCAACACGGTGGCCAGCAACCTGGCCAACGCCGACAGCGTGGCCAGTTCGCCGGAAGCCGCCTACCGCTCGCGCGAGCCGCTGTTCGCCACCATCCGCAGCCAGCAGGGCGCCGGCGACGCGGGCGCGACCGGCGAAGGCGTGCAGGTGCTCGGCGTCACCGAAAGCCAGGCGGCGATCCCCAGCCGCTACGAACCGGGCAACCCGCTGGCCGATGCCGACGGCTACGTCTACGCCAGCAACGTCAACCCGGTCGACGAGTTGGTCAACATGATCTCGGCCTCGCGCTCGTACCAGAACAACGTCGAGGTGATGAACTCGGCGCGCCAGCTGCTGCAGAAAACGCTGGACCTCGGCAAGTGAGGCGCGCCCCGATGCACACCCATCCACAGCACACGAGGAGCCGCGCATGAGCGACATGGCGATCGGCAATACCTCCAGCGCGGCGAAAGCGGCCGGCCTGGGCAAGGAGAAAACGCTGGGCCAGGCCGATTTCCTGAGCCTGCTGGTGCAGCAGATGCGCAACCAGGACCCGACCAAGCCGATGGATTCCTCGCAGATGGTCAGCCAGCTGGCGCAGATCAGCCAGGTCTCCGCCACGCAGGCCTTGCAGGCCTCGTTCGACGACCTCGGCAAGTCGCTGCAGGGCAACCAGATCCTGCAGGCGAGCGGGATGCTCGGCCGCGACGTGGTGGTGCCTTCGGAGGCCGGCACGCTGGCCGCCGACGGCATGGACGGCGCGGTCAACGTGCCGCAGGACGGCGGCCAGGTGTTCGTCAAGATCACCGACGCCAGCGGCACGGTGGTGCGCACGCTCGACCTGGGCAAGCCCTCGCCGGGGCTGGTGCGCTTCCACTGGGACGGCGTGGGCGACAACGGCGAGGCGCTGGCGCCCGGCGCATACGGGCTGGCCGCGCAGTCGGGCAACACCGCCGTGGCGACCTACGTCAGCGGCAAGGTCACCGGCGTGGGCATGACCGGCAGCGACGGCACCTATCTGGACGTGGACGGTTTTGGCGGGGTCCTGCTGAGTCAGGTCGCACAGATCAACTGACGGCCCTGATGGGGCCGCAACCGAACGAGGAAATGCTCCGATGGCATTCAACATTGCACTCAGCGGTCTGAACGCCGCCTCGAAAGATCTCGAGGTCACGGCCAACAACATCGCCAACACCGGCACCACCGGTTTCAAGGGCTCGCGCGCGCAGTTCGCCGAGCTGTTCAGCGCGGCCGGCCCCAACCTGAGCTCCAGCCAGGTCGGCAGCGGCGTGCGGCTCACCAACGTCGCCCAGCAGTTCACCGCCGGCAGCGTGGAGACCACCAACAACAGCCTGGATTTCGCCCTGAGCGGCGACGGCTTCTTCACCATCCGCGACGGCAAGGGCTATTCCTACACCCGCGCCGGCGCGTTCCAGAAAGACCAGAACGGCTACGTGCAGAACGCCAACGGCCAGCGCCTGCAGGTGTTCCCGCCGGTGGCCGGCGGCGGCTTCGACACCAGCACCATGACCGACCTGCAGCTGTTCACCGCGCAGAACGCGGCCAAGGCGACCAGCTCGGTGCAGATGGCCTTGAACCTGCCTTCCGACGCCACGGCGCCGGCCACGGCCTTCGATCCGCTGAACGACCCGGCCAGCTACAACCAGGCCACGCCGTTCACCGCCTACGACTCGCTCGGCGCCACCCACAACGGCGTGGTGTATTTCGTCAAGGACGCGGCGGCCAACGTGTGGAACGCCAACCTGTACATCGACGGCACCGCCGTGGGCGCGCCGCAGACGCTGACCTTCGGCAGCAACGGCGGCCTGGTGGCGCCGGCCAACGGCCTGCTCAACTTCCCCGCCGCGGCGGTGAGCCCCGGCGCCGACCCGATGCAGCTGACCCTGGACATGACCAAGGCCACGCAGTTCGGCAACGCCTACGCGGCCAGCGCGATCAACCAGGACGGCTACCCCACCGGCATCCTGTCCAGCATCGACGTGTCGCGCGAAGGCGTGGTGCAGGCGAAGTATTCCAACGGCCAGAGCACCGCGCTGGGCCAGCTGGCGATCGCCCAGTTCTCCAACGAGCAGGGCCTGCGCCAGCTGGACAACACCAACTGGGCGGCCTCCTACGACTCCGGCACGCCGGTGATGGGCGCGGCCGGCAACGGCACCTTCGGCAGCGTGCAGGCCGGCGCGCTGGAGGCCTCCAACACCGCCGACCTCACCGCGCAGCTGGTGAACATGATCAAGGCGCAGCGCAACTACCAGGCGAACGCGCAGGTGATCTCCACCGACAACCAGCTGACCCAGACCATCATCAACATTCGCAATTGAGGGAATGGGGAATAGGGAATGGGGAATCGGAAGAGCGGATCACCGCACCTTGCCTGCTCCTCGTTCTCTGCTGACCACACCCGGGAATCCACATGGACAGATCGCTTTACGTCGCCATGACCGGCGCCACGCAGATGATGCGGGCGCAGTCCGAGGTGGCGCACAACCTCGCCAATGCCGACACGGTCGGCTTCAAGGCACAGCTGTCGGCGTTCCAGCCGCTGGTCGTGCAGGGCCCCGGCATGGCCACGCGCATCAATGGCGTGGCGCACGGGCTGGGCGTGGACCTGCGCGCGGGCAGCCAGATGGAAACCGGGCGCGAACTCGACGTGGCGGTGCAGGGCAGCGGCTGGATCGCGGTGCAGGGCGCCGACGGCAGCGAGGGCTATACCCGCGCCGGCGAACTGCGGCTCACGCCGGACGGCCTGCTCACCGATGCGCGCGGCAACCTGGTGCTGGGCGAGGGCGGCCCGATCAGCGTGCCGCAGAGCAGCCAGATGAGCATCGGCGCCGACGGCACCGTGTCGGTGGTGCCGATGGGCCAGTCGCCGGAGACCATCGCCGCGGTGGGCCGGATCAAGCTGGTCAACCCGCCGGTCGACCAGCTCGCGCTGGGCAGCGACGGCCTGATGCACCTGGCCGACGGGTCCACCGCGCCGTCGGACCCGGGGGTGACGCTGAAATCCGGGGTGCTGGAGTCGAGCAACGTGGATCCCTCGCAGACCCTGGTGCAGATGATCCAGCTGTCGCGCCAGTACGAGCTGCAGATCCGCTCGATCAAGAGCGCCGACGAGAACGCGCAGGCTGCTTCGCGCCTGCTGCAGATGACCTGACCGGCCTCGCCCAAACAGACATCCAGACGTCCAGACGGAGTCCAACGACATGTTTTCATCCTTGTGGGTAGCCAAGACCGGCCTCGATGCGCAGCAGACGCGCATGGACGTCATCTCGAACAACCTCGCCAATGCCAACACCACCGGCTACAAGAGCGCGCGCGCCGCGTTCCAGGACCTGGTCTACCAGAACCTGCGCCAGCCCGGCGGGCAGACCACCGAGCAGACCCAGGCGCCGTCCGGCCTGATGCTGGGTACCGGCGTGCGCGTGGTCGGCAGCGAAAAGCTGTTCACCCAGGGCAACATCGAACAGACCGGCAACTCGCTGGATCTGGCGATCCAGGGCCGCGGTTTCCTGCAGGTGACGATGCCCGACGGCAGCATCGCCTACACCCGTGACGGTTCGCTGCACATGGACCAGAACGGGCAGATCGTCACCGCCAACGGTTACGCACTGGACCCGGCGCTGAGCGTGCCGGCCAATGCGCAGAGCATCACCATCGGCAGCGACGGCACGGTCAGCGTGAGCCTGCCCGGCCAGGCCGCCACCCAGCAGATCGGCACCGTGCAACTGGCCGATTTCATCAACCCCGCCGGCCTGCAGCCGAACGGGGACAACCTCTATCTCGAGACGGCCTCCAGCGGTTCCCCGCAGATCGGCCAGCCCGGCCTGAACGGCCTGGGCACGCTGGCGCAGGGCGCACTGGAGTCCTCCAACGTCAACGTGGTGGAGCAGATGGTCAACATGATCGAGACCCAGCGCACCTACGAGATGAACTCCAAGGCGGTGTCGGCCGCCGACTCGATGCTGCAGTTCCTCACCAACAAGACCTGAGGCGCGACGTGATGCTTGCCTGCCGTTTCCCCCTTGCCCTGTGCGCGCTGGCCCTGCTGGCCGGCTGCGCCAGCGGCCCGGGTGCCCGCGACGACGCCCAGTGGGCGCCGACCCTGCCGCCCGCGCCGCAGATGGCTGCCGCGCCCGCCGACGGCTCGATCTACCACGACCAGCAGAACATGGAGCTGTTCGCCGATCCGCGCGCGCATCGCGTGGGCGACATCCTCACCGTCGCGCTGGTGGAGAGCACCCAGGCCAGCAAGAAGGCCACCACCACCACCAGCAAGACCGACAAGGCCAAGCTCGCCTCGCCCACCGTGCTCGGGCATGCGCTGGCGATCGGCGGCAAGGTCGCCGACATCGGCCTGGACGGCGAGCGCAGCTTCGACGGCGCCGGTTCGAGCAGCCAGAGCAACCAGCTCACCGGGCAGATCACCGTCACCGTGGCGCAGCGCCTGTCCAACGGCAACCTGATCGTGCGCGGCGAGAAGTGGCTGACCATCAACCAGGGCCAGGAGCTGGTGCGCATCGCCGGCATCGTGCGTCCGCAGGACATCGGCCAGGACAACGTGGTGCCGTCCACCCGCGTCGCCGACGCACGGATCAGCTACACCGGCCGCGGCACCCTCGCCGACGCGAACACGCGCGGCTGGCTGTCGCGCTTCTTCAATTCCAAGTGGATGCCGTTCTGATGGCCGCGTTGAACATTGCGTCGTGCGCTTCCGCTCCTGGCGAGGCACATCTGCCGGGAAGCGGCGGGCAGTGCCCGCCCTACGGGCAGCGTGTAGGGCGGGCACTGCCCGCCGGTGTCGCCACGCAAAAGGTGAAGAGCTCGTTGGTGATCGCTCTGGTGCTCTTGCTCGGACTGGTCGCCCCCGTCCACGCCGACAAGATCCGCGACCTGGTGCAGGTCGCCGGCGTGCGCAGCAACCAGCTGATCGGCTACGGCCTGGTCGTGGGCCTGGACGGCTCGGGCGACCAGACCACGCAGGCGCCGTTCACCACGCAGAGCCTGGAGAACATGCTGCAGCAGTTCGGCATCACCGTGCCGGCCAATGCGCGGCCGCAGCTGAAGAACGCCGCGGCGGTGATGGTGACGGCCGACCTGCCGCCGTTCGCCAAGCCGGGCCAGACCATCGACGTCACCGTCGCCTCGATCGGCAACGCCAAGAGCATCCGCGGCGGCCAGCTGCTGATGGCGCCGTTGCGCGGCGCCGACGGCAACGTCTACGCGGTGGCGCAGGGCAGCGTGGTGGTCGGCGGCATCAGCGCGCAGGGCAAGAGCGGCTCCAGCGTGCAGGTGAACATTTCCGCCAGCGGACGCATCCCCAACGGCGCCTCGGTGGAACGCGTGGTGGCCTCCTCGTTCGCCGGCGGCGGCGACCTGATGCTCAACCTCAACACGGCGGATTTCACCACCGCGACGCGCATCGCCACCGCGATCAACCACGCGTATGGCGCCGGCACCGCGCAGCCGGTGGACGGCGGCACCGTCTCGGTGCGCGGCCCGCAGGACCCGGCGCAGAAGGTGGCCTGGCTGGGCGCGATCCAGAATCTCGACGTGCAGCCGGGCGATGCGCCGGCGCGGATCACCGTCAACTCGCGCACCGGCACCGTGGTCATCGGCTCGGACGTGCGCGTCACCGCCGCGGCGGTGGCGCACGGCGCGATCCAGGTGACCATCGGCGAACAGCCGCAGGTCAGCCAGCCGGCGCCCTTCAGCCAGGGCCAGACGGCGATCGTGCCGTCGAGCAGCGTGAAGGTCAGCGAGGAAGGCGCGCACATGTTCAAGTTCGGCCCGGGCGTGAGCCTGGACGCCATCGTGCGCGCAGTGAACCAGGTGGGCGCCACGCCAAGCGACCTGATCTCGATCCTGCAGGCACTGAAGCAGGCCGGCGCGCTGCATGCCGACCTGGTGGTGATCTGAGCGAGGTGATGTGATGACGCCGCTGAATCCCGCCTCGCCCGCACTGGACACCTGGACCGAACTGTCCGGCTTCCAGCAGTTGCGTGCGCAGGCGCGCAGCGACGGCGGCAAGAGCGCGCTGCCGGCGGTGGCCAAGCAGTTCGAGGCGATCTTCACCCAGATGATGCTCAAGTCCATGCGCGAGGCGAATGCCGGCATGGGCAGCGATCTTGCCGGCAGCGAGCAGGTCGACACCTATCGCCAGCTGTTCGACCAGCAGCTTTCGCTGAGCCTGGCCAATGGCAGGAACGGCCTCGGCATCGCGAAGATGCTGGTGCGCCAGCTCGGCGGCAAGGAGACACCGGCGGCCGCTGCGGGCCCCGCGCAGCCGTTCGCGGTGCCGGTCGCCGACGTGCGCAATGCCCATGTGCGCGCGCTGCTGCAACTGGGCAACGACCCCGCTGCTGGCGACGATGCGACGAGTGCACTCGGCATGCCGTCGACTGCCGACGACAGTTCGCCGTGGCAGCGCGTGCTCGACCGCATGGGCCGTGGCGCGATGGACGTGGCCGACACCGCGGCCCGATTGCTGCCCGGCGGCGACCCCGTCAACTTCGTGCGTGCGCTCGCGCCGCACGCGGCCGAGGCGGCGAAGAAGCTGGGCGTGTCGGTGCGCGCGCTGCTGGCGCAGGCCGCGCTGGAAACCGGCTGGGGCAAGCACCTGCCCCGGGGCGGCGACGGCAGCAGCAGCAACAATCTGTTCGGCATCAAGGCCGGCCGCAGCTGGAACGGCGACAAGGTCAGCGTGCCCACGCTGGAGTACGAGAACGGCGTGGCCGTGCGCAAGCGCGACGCGTTCCGCGCCTACGACTCGCCGGCCGATTCGTTTGCCGACTACGCCCGCCTGATCGCCGACAGCCCGCGCTACGAACAGGCGCTGGGCCAGGGCGAGAACATCGCCGCCTTCGCCCGCGGGCTGGTGCACGGTGGCTATGCCACCGACCCGGCTTATGTGGCCAAGATCACCGCGATCGCCAACAGCGCGCAGATGCGCGAGGCGTTGGCGAGCCTGCGTGCAGATGGCGGCGCCGAATGAACGCGCACCCCTCGCCGCGGCTGGTTCCCGCGTTGATTCAAGAGATTGAGCCGGCCGCCGTTACCGTCACTACGTACCGCGCGATTCCGGCGGTGCCCCCGTTGTCGAGGATTTCCCACCATGGCTGACATGCTTTCGACCGGCGTGTCCGGGCTGCTTGCTTCGCAGATCGGGCTCAGCACGGTCAGCCACAACGTGGCGAACGTGAACACCGACGGCTACAGCCGCCAGGTGGTGTCGTTCGGTGCGCGGCTGCCCGAGGGGCAGGCGGGGTATTACATCGGCACCGGCGTCAACACGGTGGCGGTGCAGCGTGCGTACAGCGAGTTCCTCAACAGCTCGCTATGGTCGGCCAGTTCGGGCCAGGGGCGGGCCAGCACCATGGCCAGCCTCACCAGCCAGCTCAACAACCAGCTGGCCGGCAGCAGCAACCTGCAGACCTCGCTGGACAGCTTCTACGGCGCGGTGCAGGACATGGCCAACGCGCCCTCCGACGCCGCCTCGCGCCAGGTGCTGCTGGCCCGCGCCGGTGGGCTGGCGACCACCTTCCGCGCGCTGTCCGGCCAGTTCAGCCAGCTCTCCGGGCAGATCCAGCAGCAGATCCGCGACACCGTGGACGCGATCAACGTCGACACGCAGTCGATCGCCAAGCTCAACGAGAAGATCCGCTCGTTCTCCTCCACCGAAGGCATGCCGCCGGCCGACCTGCTCGACCAGCGCGACGCGCTGGTCAAGAAGCTGGCCGGCGAGGTGGGCATCAGCGTGGTGCCGCAGAACGACAACACCATCAGCGTGTTCGCCGGCAACGGCCAGGCCCTGGTCACCGGCACCGAGTCGCATGCGCTGGGCACCGCGGCCAATGTCTACGACGCCACCCGGGTGGAAGTGGTGGGCGCCGGCGGCGGCAACGTGATCAGCGGCCGCATCGGCGGCGGCGCGCTCGGCGCGCTGCTGGATTTCCGCAGCAACGTGCTCGACCCGGCGCAGATCCAGCTCGGCCGCGCGGCGCAGGCGATGGCCAGCGCGTTCAACGCGCAGCATGCGCAGGGCGTGGATCTGCACGGCGACGTCGGCGGCCAGTTCTTCAGCGCCTCCGGACCGACGGTGCAGGGGGCCTCGACCAATGCCGGCAGCGGCACCGTCGCGGCCAGCATCACCGACCTCGGCGCGCTGCCGGCCAAGGAGTACGTGCTGAGTTTCGACGGCACGGCCTGGAGCATGCGCGACACCAGCGGCAATGCCGTGGCGCTCGGCGGCAGCGGCACCAGCACGGACCCGTTCACCGCCGCGGGCCTGAGCCTGGTGGTCGGCGGCAGCGCCAGTGCCGGCGACAGCTTCCGCGTGCAGCCCAGCCGCGATGCCGCGGCCAGCTTCGGCGTGGTCGTCGACCAGCCCGACAAGATCGCCGCGGCCGCCCCGTTCGTGGTCGCCGCCGGCAATGCCAACGCGAGCAGCACCACGGCACGAGCGAGCATCGCCGACGGCAGCGACCCGGCGCTGTTCAACGCCGCGTCGATCGTGTTCAGCTCGCCCACCAGCTACAGCATCGACGGCGGCCCGGCGCAGACCTTCACCGCCGGCCAGCCGATCGTGCACAACGGCTGGAGCATGCAGTTCGACGGCGCGCCGCAGGCCGGCGACAGCTTCAGCCTCACGGCCAACAGCAACGCGCAGGGCGACAACGCCAACGCGCTGATGCTGGGCAAGGTCGCCAACCTCGGCGTGCTCGACGGCGGCGTCACCAGCACCGGCCGCGCCTACAGCCAGCTGGTCGGCCAGGTCGGCAGCGCCGGCGCGCTGGCCAAGGACGAGCTGACCACGCAGACCGCGGTCTACAACCAGGCGATGGGTGCGCAGCAGAGCGTCTCCGGCGTGAACCTGGACGAGGAGGCCGCCAACCTGGTGCGCTACCAGCAGGCCTACCAGGCCTCGGCGCAGATCATCAGCACGGCCAACAGCATTTTCAACGCGCTGCTCGGCGCGGTGCGGAGTTAAGACCATGCGCGTCTCCACCAGCTGGATCCAGCAGCAGTCCGTCGGCAGCATGATGAACCGGCAGAGCGACCTGTCGGACCTCAACACGCAGCTCAGCACTGGCAAGCGCATAAACCAGCCCTCCGACGATCCGGTCGGCGCCGCGCGCGCGCTGGACATGTCGCACCTGATCGCCGACTCGGCGCAGTACCAGCGCAACATCACCTCGGCCAACGCGCGGCTGGGCCTGGAAGACCAGACCCTGTCCAACACCGGCAACGTGCTGCAGCGCGTGCGCACCCTGCTGCTGCAGGCGGCCAACGGCAGCCAGACCGACGGCAGCCGCGGCGACATCGCCGCCGAGCTGTCGCAGCTGCGCGGCCAGTTGCTGGGCCAGGCCAACAGCACCGACGGCCAGGGCGAATACATCTTCGCCGGCAACCGCACCGGCACGCAGCCGTTCGTCTCGGGCGACTCGGTCAGCTACCTGGGCGACGCCGGCCAACGCATGGTCGCCGCCGGCCCGGGCCTGCAGGTGGCCACCGGCGATGCCGGCAGCGCGGTGTTCATGGACATCCCCACCGGCAACGGCACCTTCGCGGTGAGCGCCGCGACGACCAACACCGGCTCGATGGTGGCCGGCGCCAGCAGCGTCAGCGATCCGTCGGCCAACCCGTCGGCGTGGGACGGCGGCGCCTACAGCATCGTGTTCACCGCGGCCGACACGTACGAAGTGCGCGATGCCGGCGGCGCCGTGCAGGGCAGCGGCAGCTACGATCCGGCCAAGGGCGGCAGCGTCACCTTCCGCGGCGCGCAGGTCGCGTTCAGCGGCACGCCCGACGCCGGCGACAGCTTTGCGCTGGGCGCCTCGGGCAAGCAGGACGTGTTCACCACGCTGGACAACATCATCAAGACGCTGCGCACGCCCAACGGCGGCGACGCGGCGATGCAGAACGCGATCAACACCCAGTTCGCGAACCTCGACCAGGCGCTGGACTCCATCACGCGCACGCGCGGCCTGGTCGGCGCGCGCATGAACGCGCTGGATCAGCAGGGCGCGCTCAACGACGACCTCACCTTGCAGTACAAGACGTCGCTGTCCGACGTGCAGGATCTGAACTACTACGACGCGATCAGCCAGCTCGGTGCGCAGACCACGGCGCTGCAGGCCGCGCAGCAGACGTTCACGAAAATCCAGGGTTCAAAATTGTTCGACTATTTGCGTTGACAAGGCTCAAGTTTTGGTGTGACGGGTCGAAACAGTACACAAGGCGGATGCATTCAATGGTGAATCCCCGCCGGATTGTCTGAGCCGACCACTGTCGGCATACCAACTCGATTCGGAGAATTCCCATGGTCATGAGCGTCAACACCAACATCAGCTCGCTGAATGCCCAGAAAAACCTGGCTGCCTCGCAGAGCAAACTGAGCACCGCGATCGAGCGCCTGTCCTCGGGCATGCGCATCAACAGCGCCAAGGACGATGCCGCCGGCCTCGCCATCTCGACCCGCTTCACCACCCAGATCAACGGCCTGAACCAGGCGGTCAGCAATGCCAACGACGGCATCTCGCTGGCGCAGACCACCGAGTCGGCGCTGAACGAGGTGACCAACAACATGCAGCGCATCCGTACGCTGGCCGTGCAGTCCGCCAACGCCACCAACTCCGATTCCGACCGCGCCGCGCTGGACGCCGAAGTGCAGCAGCGCCTGGCCGAGATCACCCGTATCGCCACGCAGACCACGTTCAATGGTCGCCACGTGCTGGACGGCAACTTCGGCTCCGCCGCGTTCCAGATCGGCGCCAACGTCGGCGAGACCATCTCGGTCGATCTGAGCCAGGGCGTCAAGGCCAGCCAGATCGGCAAGGTCGCCACGGCCAGCAGCAGTGCCGCGTTCTCCACCGGCGTGAAGATCGACGGCGACCTCACCATCAACCTGGCCGATGGCGGTGGCGTCGGTGTTGCCACCACCCAGACCATCGCCAAGGGTACGTACACCTCGGTGGACTCCCTGGCGAAGGCGATCAACGCCGCTGCCGTGAAGGCGGGTGGCTCGGGCGACGTGGCGAGCGTGGACTCGGCCACCGGCAACCTGGTGCTCGCCAATGGCACCACGGGCGGCGCGGTGACCTTCACCGGCGCCCAGGCCGCTGCCGGCAAGATCGGTACGGCCGCGCTGGCGGTGGGTACCGTGGCCGGTTCGGCCGATGCGGTGGGCGACATCGTATTGGCTACCGGCGATCTCACGATCCAGGCGGGCGACAACGCGGCGGTCAAGATCGACGCCGGCACCTACCACGGTGTGCAGGGACTGGCCGATGCGATCAACTCCAAGGGCATCAATGGCGTGCATGCCTCCGTGGATGCCGACAACAAGCTGCAGGTCGTCTCGCAGGAGACCCTGACCATCGGCGGCACCGCGGCGGGCGCGACGGCGAGCAAGCTCACGGCTGGCACCGAGACGGTGAAGGGTTCGCTTGACGGGGTCAACATCAAGGACGTGGCGGGCGCGAACGACGCCATCAGCCGCATCGACGCGGCGCTGTCCTCGGTCAGCGCGATGCGCAGCGACCTGGGCGCGGTGCAGAACCGCTTCACCTCCACCATCGCCAACCTGCAGACCATCTCGCAGAACCTGAGCGCGTCGCGCAGCCAGATCCAGGATGCCGACTTCGCCGCGGAAACCGCAAACATGTCCAGCGCCAACATCCTGCAACAGGCCGGTGTCTCGGTGCTGGCGCAGGCCAACGCCACCACCCAGAGCGTGTTGAAGCTCCTGCAGTAACTGTTTGACCCGAAGCGGCCGCGGATTGTTCGCGGCCGCTTCCCCCATTACAGGAATCGACGTCCATGGCAATCACGGTAGGCTCCACCACACCCACCACGGGTTTGCTGACCTCCATGGGCGTGGGTTCCGGACTGGATGTCGCCACCCTGGTCGACAAGCTGGTGGCCGCCAAGAAGGCGCCGCAGCAGAACCAGATCACCAACCAGTCGGACCTGGCCAACACCCAGCTGTCCGGCCTGGGCCAGATCGGCGCCGCACTCTCCGCGCTGCAATCGGCCATGGCGCCGCTCACCGACGGCAGCGCCTTCAACGCGCGCACGGTGACCAGCGGCGACACCGACGTGCTCAGCGCCAGCGCCACGGGCAATCCGGTCAGCGGCAGCTACCACGTGGTGGTGAGCCAGTTGGCCACCTCGCTGAAAGCCACCTCCGGCGCGTATGCCGACAGCAACGCCAAGGTCGGCACCGGCACCCTGACCTTCACCGTCGACGGCCAGTCGATGAGCCTGGAGCTGGACGACACCAACAACTCGCTGGCGCAGGTACGCGACGCGATCAACAAGGCCAATGACAACCCGGGCGTCAGCGCCACCATCGTCACCGGTACCGATGGCGCCCACCTGGTGCTCAGCGGCACCCGCACCGGGGCGGACAACGGCTTCGTGGTGACCAGCGACGGCGGCGACGGCGGCCTGGCCGCCCTGCATTATGACGCCGCGGCCAGCAGCGGCAATGCGCTCAGCGTGGTCACCGCCGCGCAGGACGCGGAATACACCATCGACGGTCTGGCCGGGCACAGCGCCGGCAACACCATCAGCGGCGGCGTCGACGGGCTCAGCTTCACCCTGGCCAAGGCGGGCGAAAGCACCGTCACTGTCACCAACGATTCCTCCAAGGCCGCCAGTGCGCTGAAGAACCTGGTCAACACCTACAACAGCTTCGTGGGGATCTACCAGAACCTCACCCGCTACGATCCGGTCAGCGAGACGGCCGGCGCCATGATCGGCGACGCCACCATCAACGGCATCAACAGCACGTTGTCGCGACTGGTCGGTGGTGTCGCCAACGGCGTCTCGCTGTCGGCGCTGGGCATTTCGCTGCAGGTGGACGGCACGCTGAAGCTGGACAACGACCAGCTGACCAAGGCGATGGGCGACGGCGGCAAGCTCGCCAGCCAGCTGTTCGGCGGCGACACCGGCCTGGCCGCGCAATTGAACGGCCAGCTCGACCAGTGGGTGGGCAGCAACGGCACGCTGGCCGGCCGCACCGAGAGCATCAGCCTGCAGCTGAAGGGGCTGAAGGACCAGCAGGCCACGCTGGACAGCCGCATGGCCGACCTCACCGCGCGCTACCAGGCGCAGTTCACCGCGCTGGACACGCTGATGAGCAAGCTCAACAGCACCAGCAGCTATCTGCAGCAGCAGTTCGACGCGCTGAACAACACCAACAAGAAGTAGGCAGTTCGCCCCAAGGGGCCAGGAGACGATCATGGGATTCGGTTACGGCGCAGGCGCCTACCAGCAGGTTCGTTCGCACGGCGGCGTGGAGTCGGCCGACAAGCACGGCCTGATTACGCTGCTGATGGATGGCGCGCTGGAGCGCCTGGTCAAGGCGCGTGCGCACATGATGCGCGGCGAGACCGGGCCCAAGGGCGAAACCATCAGCCGCTGCATCGAGATCATCGGCGGCCTGCGCGATGCGCTCGACCGCAAGGCCGACCCGACCCTGGTCGACCGCCTCGACTCGCTCTACGAGTACATGAGCCGCCGCCTGCTGCAGGCCAACCTGCGCGACGACGCCGGCATCATCGACGAGGTCAGCCGCCTGCTGCAGCAGGTGCGCGACAGCTGGGTGCAGATCGCCCCGGCCCCGGCCGGCCGCGTGGCGGGCGCGTAAGTGTCGCCGTCGCCCGCTGCCGCCACCTCGGCGCTGACCAGCGCGCTGGTCATCACCCGCGCGATGCTTGCCGCCGCCCGCCAGGAAGACTGGCAGCAGCTGCTGCAGCTGGAAGAGGCACGTGCGCCGCTGGTGCATCGCCAGCACGGCAGCGACGTGGTCAGCCAGGCCCAGCTGGGCCAGATCCTCGCCTACGACCGCCAGTTGCAGGCCCTGCTGGGCCAGGCGCGCGACGCGGTCGCCCGCCAGTGGCAGCAGGAGCGCGGCCGCGCCCGCGCCATCGCGGCGTACGCGCAGCCCTGAACCCCCCCCCCATTTGCAGGAGCGCACCCTGTGCGCGATGCCTTTCGTCAAGCCGGCGAAGGCATCGCGCACAGGGCGCGCTCCTGCGGATGCGCGTCGGCGTGCACGGGTGGGCCTCGACCGGAATGACGAGGTGATGACGCCGGCGATACCGGGTCGGCGTTGCCCTAAGATGGAGCGGGAACGGCGACTTCGGCCGACGGGGAGGGCTGCATGATGGGTAACTCCGGATGGAACGAGTTCGAGCAGCGGGTGAGCATCGAGGAGCTGCTGCACGTGGCGGTGGAGCCGCTGGTCTGGCCGCTGCCGCAGGCCCGGGCGCAGGCCCTGGCCGAAAGCAACGGCAATGCCCTCGCTGCCATCGCCGCCCTGGAAGAGCGCCGCGTGGAGTCGGCCGACGACGACAATCCGCTGATGCTGGAAATCCGCCGCATGGATGCCAAGCTCACCGCGCTGGTGGAGATCGTCGATCGCCTGCTGGTGCCGGCAGACACCCTGCCGGCACGGCACTTGGTGCGCTTCAACGCGCGCGGCGCGGTGCTCGGCGCGGAGCTGCCGTTGCCCGGCGACGCGGTGCTGCTCAGCCTGCGTTTCGACCACTGCCGCAGCCTGCCGCTGGAGCTGCCCGCGCTGCGCGAAATGCCATTAGACGATGGTCGAACCTTCGTGCGTTTTCCCACGGTGAACGAGGCGCTGGGTGACGCAATTGAGCGCCTCGTTTTTCGCCATCACCGACGCAAAGTGGCAGAAGCGCGCCAACTGCCCGGGTGAACCCGGGCCCGGCGACCGGTCGTGCCAGCGACGCCGCCGTCGACTCATGTGACCCAGTTCGCAGATCGGCAAGCTCGTGTGTCGGAAATCTCCTACAGCACTCGCAGCGGGGCCAGCACAAATGTTGGTGCTGGATAACGCCCGGTTATGGAAACGTTTTCGGCGTTCCATGTCGCGTCAGTGAGTTACGGCACTCAGCTCGACCGTGCAGAGGAATTTTCACGCCGCCGGCTTCCGGCGTGCGTCATTTTGTCGGCACGAGCGCGCCGGAAACTGGCCTCCTTGTTGCAACCGGTTCATCAGCCCGGCGACGAATCGCTGGCGGTGACGAAAAATGGCTATGCCGGAAGTTGGTCAGCCAACGATGCAGTACGGAGAGAGAGATGCAGCAGTTCGATTTTCTGGTGATTGAATCCGATGCGGCGCGAGTCAATGCGGTGATGTCGGCGCTCCACTTCCTTGGTTACCACCCGCAGCACGGCGCGCAATGCGCGCACACCGACGAATCTTCCCATGCGTGGCGCGCGGTCTACGTCGGCGGCATCGACGACGTGGCCGAGGCCGAGCGGCAGTTTGCCCTGCTCGGCGCCAGCGCCGCCCACATCCCCGTGTTGCTGGCCGAGGATTCGCCCTGGGCGCAGCGCCTGGGTGCGTCCAAGTCGCCGTTCGCCGGCCGCGTGGCCACGCTGTCGTTCCCGCTCAGCTACGAGAAGCTCACCGAGGCGATGCGCAACGTGTACGCGCGATTGCTCGGCGGCCGCTCCGGCGGACTGCGTTTTGTCGGCGACTCCGCGCCGATGGTGCGGGTCAACGGGCTGATCCGCCAGGTGGCGCCGTTCGACTCCAACGTGCTGGTGCTGGGCGAATCGGGCACCGGCAAGGAGATGGTCGCCCGCGCGATCCATGAACATTCCCCGCGCCGCGGCAAGCCGTTCGTGGCGATCAACTGCGGCGCGATCCCGCCCGAGCTGCTGGAAAGCGAGCTGTTCGGCCACGAGAAGGGCGCCTTCACCGGCGCGATCAGTGCGCGCAAGGGCCGCTTCGAGATGGCCGAGGGCGGCACCCTGTTCCTCGACGAGATCGGCGACATGAGCCTGCCGATGCAGGTGAAGCTGCTGCGCGTGCTGCAGGAGCGCGCCTACGAGCGCGTCGGCGGCAACAAGACGCTGCACTGCGACGTGCGGATCATCGCCGCCACCCATCGCAACCTGGAGCAGGCGATCGCCGAGGATCGTTTCCGCGAGGATCTCTATTACCGCCTCAGCGTGTTCCCGCTGGAGCTGCCGTCCCTGCGCGAGCGGCTGGACGACCTGACCACCCTGATCGCCGAGTTCAACCTGCGCGGCGCGCGCCGCGGCCTGGGCGTGGTGCGCTTCAGCACCGGCGCGATGCAGTCGCTGCGTGCCTACGCTTGGCCGGGCAACGTGCGCGAGCTGTCCAACCTGGTCGAGCGCATGGCGATCCTGTTCCCGCACGGCGAAGTGCGCAGCAGCGACCTGCCGGCGAAATACCGCGGCGCCCCGCTGGTCGGCGACGAACACGGCGCCACGGCGCTGGCGATGATGAGCGAAGAGCACGCGATCGCCGGCATTGCGCTGCAACCGGCCGGCGAATCCGAACGCCTGCTGCCGGAAGAAGGCCTCGACCTGAAGGATCACCTGGCCGACATCGAAGTCGGCCTGATCCGCCAGGCACTGGACGCCACTGGCGGCGTCGTCGCCCACGCCGCCCGCCTGCTTCACATGCAACGCACCACCCTGGTCGAAAAACTGCGCAAGTACGGGCTGCAGAGCAGCCTGGCCGCCTGAGGGCAGGGAACAGGGAATAGGGAATAGGGAATAGGAAAACTCGAAGGCGGACGCAGCAGCTTTTGCACTTGCGATTCCCTATTCCCTATTCCCTATTCCCTATTCCCTATTCCCTATTCCCACCCCCACTGGCACGCCTCCTGCAACACCACCTCGAAACCCCGCCACGCGTCGGGAATACGTCATGAGGACGCACCGCGATGAGCACGATCGACGTCAACAACCTGCTTTCACAGATGCGCCAGATGACGGCGCAGGTGCGCGCGCCGGCGGCAGTGGCCAAGGCCGTGCCGGTGGCGGGACAGCCGGACTTTTCGTCGGTGTTGAAGGAGTCGGTGTCGGCGGTGGGGCGCAGCCAGATGGAGGCCGGTCGCATGGCCGCCAGTTTCGAGCGCGGCGATCCGGGCGCGGACCTGGGCCGCACCATGATCGCGGTGCAGAAGGCCGATCTCTCGCTGCGCACGATGGTCGAGGTGCGCAACAAGATGGTCGATGCGTACAAGGAAATCATGAACATGCCGGTCTGATCCCGGCGCCTCGCTGACCCCGCTTACCCCACACGAGCAACACCATGGCCGACAACGCCATCGCAGCCCGCGACAACGACGCGGCGCGACCGGACCCCTTCAAGCAGATCGCCCGCAGCCCGGCTGCGCGCCAGATGCTGCTGCTGGTGGCGATCGCTGCGGCGGTGGCGCTGGGCGTGGCGGTGGTGCTGTGGTCGCGCGGGCCGAACTACGGCCTGCTGTATGCCGGGCTCGACCAGAAGGACGCCGCCGCGGTGGCGCAGGAGCTGCAGGCGGGCAACACGCCGTTCCAGTTGAGTGCGGACGGCTCCTCGATCATGGCACCGGCCGCCGACCTGGCCGGCCTGCGCCTGAAGCTGGCCAGCAAGGGCCTGCCGCGCGGCAGCGCCACCAGCAGCGTGATGCCGGCGTCCGATTCGCCGTTCGGCATGAGCGACCTGGCCGAACGCACCCGCTACCAGCAGATGCTGGAGAGCGATCTCAGCGCCACCATCGGCGGCCTGCAGTCGGTGCGCGCCGCGCGCGTGCACCTGGCGATGGCCAAGCCGTCGGCGTTCATCCGCGACAACCGCGAAGCCAGCGCCTCGGTGCTAGTCACGCTCTATCCCGGCCGCCAGCTCGATGCCGGCCAGGTCGCCGCGATCGTGCACCTGGTCGCCTCCAGCGTGCCCGGGCTCGACGCGCGGGAGGTGTCGGTGGTCGATCAGCAGGGCCAGTTGCTGACCACCGATCCGAGCAGCCCGGCCGCCGTCGGCGACGATCGCCTGCGCATGGCCACGCGCATCGAGAACACCTACGCGCAGCGCATCGAGGAGCTGCTCACCCCGCTGGTCGGCCCCGGCCGCGTGCGCGCGCAGGTGTATGCGGATCTCGATTTCAGCCAGTCGGAAAAGGCCACCGAAACCTACGGCCACGACCATCCGGCGCTGCGCAGCGAGCAGACCAGCAGCGAACGGCGCGGCGGCGGTACCGCGGGCGGCGGCATCCCCGGCGCGCTGAGCAACCAGCCGCCCAGCCTGGTGGCGCAGCCCACCGCGGCCAACCCCGACGCCGGCAAGGCGAACCCGTCCACCGCCGCGTCCAGCGCCAGCGTCGCGACCGGCGACGTGTCCAGCAGCGCCACGCGCAATTTCGAACTCGACCGCACCATCAGCCACGTCAGCGACCCGGCCGGACGACTGGCCCGGCTCACCGTCGCGGTGGTGCTGGACAACAAGCTGGACACCCGGCTGGCCGACAAGGGCCCGGCCAAGGCCGGCAGCGCCGCCGCCGCGGCTTCCGCCGGCGTGCCATTCACCGCGCAGGAACTGGAGCGGCTCACCGAGCTGACCAAGAACGCGGTGGGCTTCGACGCCGCGCGCGGCGACAGCGTCAGCGTGGTGAACCAGCCGTTCCAGCGGCCGGTGGCGCCCGAGGCGTTGCCCGAGCCGCCGCTGTGGGAGCGCCCCGGCGCGATGGACCTGATCAAGCAGGGCATCGGCGTGCTGATCGCCTTGCTGGTGGCGTTCGGCCTGCTGCGCCCGCTGCTGCGCGGCGTGACGCGCGGCAGCTCGAACGCGAGGGCGCTGCCCGCGCCGAAACCGCAGATCTCGGTGCGCGTGGCCGATGAGCCGGAGGCCGATGACCAGCCGGCGCGGCTCGCCGGCGTCGCGCCCGCGCTCGAGTACGAACAACGCATCGGCCAGGCTCGCCGCCTGGTCGGCGAAAACTCCAGGCAAGTGGCGCAGGTCGTGAGGAACTGGGTAAGCGAAGATGGCAACTAACCAACATGACGCGCCGATCACCGGTGCCCAGCGTGCGGCGATCCTGCTGCTGACCCTGGGCGAGCAGGACGCCGCCGAGGTGCTCAAGCACCTCAGCGCCCGCGACGTGCAGACCATCGGCACCGCGATGGCCGCGCTGAACAGCGTCAGCCGCGAACACGTGACCAAGGCGCTGGACAAGCTCGACGAGGACATCGGGCGGCAGACCTCGCTCGGTGTGGGCACCGAGGAATACATCCGCAAGATCCTGGTCAACGCGCTGGGCGAGACCAAGGCCGGCGGCCTGATCGACCGCATCCTGCTCGGGCGCTCCAGCAAGGGCCTGGAATCGCTCAAGTGGATGGAGAGCCGCGCGATCGCCGAGATGATCAACCAGGAGCATCCGCAGATCATCGCGCTGGTGCTGGCGCACCTGGAGCCGGACCAGGCCGCCGAGGTGATCGGCTACCTGCCGCCGCGCGTGCGCTCGGACGCGGTGATGCGCATCGCCACGCTGGACGGCGTGCAGCCGCATGCGCTGAACGAGCTGGATGAAATCATGGAGCGCCAGTTCTCCGGCGGCTCCAAGAAGCTCAAGTCCGCCAGCGTCGGCGGGCTCAAGGCGGCGGCCGACATCCTCAACGCGATGGAAGGCAGCCGCGAGACCGAGCTGATGTCGGCCATCCGCAGCCAGGACGAAGCGCTGGGCGAGAAGATCGAAGACCTGATGTTCGTGTTCGAGGACCTGGTGGAGCTGGACGACCGCGGCATGCAGGTGCTGCTGCGCGAAGTGCCCTCGGCCACCCTGGTCACCGCATTGAAGGGCGCCGAGCCAGAGATCCGCGAAAAGATCTTCGCCAACATGTCCAAGCGCGCCGCCGACATGATGCGCGACGACCTCGAGGTGAAGGGGCCGGTGCGATTGAGCGAAGTCGACGCGGCGCAGAAGGAAGTGCTGGGCATCGCCCGCAAGCTGTCCGACGCGGGCCAGCTCAGCCTTGCCGCCGGCGGGGATGAGTTCGTCTGATGGTCGCCGTGTTCCACAGCGCGACCCAGGATTTCCGGCGCTGGGAATTGCCGGAGGTGGGCAACGACCACCCGCATCGTCGCGCAACCGATCCGCCCGCCCCGCAACCGACCGTGCGCGAGCTGGAGGCGCTGCATCAGCAGGCGCGCGGCGAAGGCTTTGCCGCCGGTCACGCCGAGGGCCTGGCCGCGGGCCAGCAGCAGGTGCGCGAGCAGCTGGCCCGGCTCGCCGCGCTGTGCGACGCCGTCGCCCGTCCGCTGCAGTCGCTCGACGAACAGGTCGAGAAGGAACTGGCGCGGCTGGCCACGGTGATCGCGCGCCGGGTCATCGTGCGCGAATTGAAACTCTCCCCCGAGCTGATCGTGCAAGCCGTGCGCGAGGCCGCGACCGCGCTGCCCGCCGCCACGCGCGAGCTGCGCGTGCACGTGCACCCGGACGACCTGGCCCTGCTGCGTGACCTCGGCGCGGTCGAAAGCCATTGGCAACTGCTCGCCGATCCCGCCCTGGCGCGCGGCGACTGCCGCCTGGAAAGCGAGCGCTCGCGGCTGGATGCGCGGGTGGATGCGCGCCTGGCCGCGGTGGTCGATGCCGTGCTCGGCGACGACGCCGAAGGTGAGGTAGCCGCGGCCGGGGAGGGCGAAGCATGAGCCCCATGTCGCGTCACAGCCTGCACACCCCGCGAAACCGCTGCACCCCATACGACGCAAAAACCTCCCCACCGTCGTTCCAGCGAAAGCTGGAACCCAGTGCCTTCGGTGCACCGAGGAGGCGCTGGATCCCGGCTTTCGCCGGGATGACGGCGAAATTTCGTCGCCATCCAACCTGCGCGCTCTCTCTCACTCCTCACTTCTCATCGCTCACTCCTCGCTCTCGCCCCCATGACGCCTGAATCCGCCATCGCCGCACGCCGCCAGACGTGGCAGCAGAAGCTGGCGCGTCGGCGCAGTCTCGCCGAGACCGCGCGCACGCTGGTGGTCGAGGGCAGCCTGCGCCGGGTGGTCGGCCTCACCCTGGAGGCAGAGGGTTGCGAGGCCGCGCTGGGTGCGCGCTGCCTGGTCGACACCGCCGACGGCGCCACGCTCGATACCGAGGTGGTCGGCTTCGCCGACGAGCGCCTGCTGCTGATGCCGGTCGGCGACATGCACGGCGTGCTGCCGAATGCGCGGGTACGCCCGTGCGCGCGCAGCGGCGGCTTGCCGGTGGGCGCGGGCCTGCTCGGCCGCGTGATCGGCGCCGACGGCCTGCCGCTGGACGGCGCCGGCCCGCTGGACAACGGCGAACACGCCGCGCTCAAGGCCGAGCCGATCAACCCGATGGCGCGCAAGCCGATCGACACTCCACTGGACACCGGCGTACGCGCGATCAACGCGCTGCTCACCGTCGGCCGCGGCCAGCGCCTGGGCCTGTTCGCCGGCTCCGGCGTGGGCAAGTCCACCCTGCTTGGCATGATGACCAGGTACACCAACGCCGACGTGGTGGTGGTGGGACTGATCGGCGAACGCGGCCGCGAGGTGAAGGAGTTCGTCGAGCACACGCTGGGCGAGGAGGGCCGCCGCCGCGCGGTGATCGTCGCCGCGCCGGCGGACGCGCCGCCGCTCAAGCGCCTGCGCGGCGCGCAATACGCCACCGCGATCGCCGAGTGGTTCCGCGACCGCGGCATGCGCGTGCTGCTGCTGATGGATTCGCTCACCCGCTACGCCCAGGCGCAGCGCGAGATCGCGCTGGCGATCGGCGAACCGCCGGCGACCAAGGGTTATCCGCCGTCGGTGTTCGCGCTGATGCCGGCGCTGGTCGAACGCGCCGGCAACGATGCCGACGGCAAGGGTTCCATCACCGCCTTCTACACCGTGCTCACCGAAGGTGACGACTACCGCCACGACCCGATCGCCGACGCCGCGCGCGCGATCCTCGACGGCCACATCGTCCTGTCGCGCGACCTCGCCGAGGCCGGCCATTACCCGGCCATCGACATCGAGGCGTCGATCAGTCGCGTGATGCCGGCCGTCGCCACGCGCGAGCACATGCGCAGCGCGCAACGCTTCCGCCAGATCTATTCCGCCTATCGCCAGCAGCGCGACCTGATCGCGGTGGGTGCCTACCAGAAGGGCTCCGATCCGCAGGTGGACTTGGCCATCGAGATGTGGCCGCAACTGCGCGCGTTCCTGCAGCAGGAAGTGGATGAACCGATGACGCTCGACCAGGCCATCGAACGCCTGACCGCACTCGCCGAACAGGTGCTTGAATGAGTTCGCGCGCCGAACGATTGCAGCCGGCCGTGGACCAGGCCCGCCAGCGCAGCGAGGATGCGCTGGCCCGCTTCGCCGCGCAGCAGCAGCAACTGGCCCGCGCCGAACACCAGCTGAGCGAACTGCATCGCTATCGCGACGAATACGCCAACGGCGGCGACGCCGCCTCCAGCGTCAGCGCCATGCTCAACCGACAGGCTTTCGTGCAGCGCATCGACCAGGCGATCACCCAGCAGGTGGCCGAGGTCGCCCGCCAGCAGCGCCAGCTGGAGCTGGTGCGCGCGGACTGGACCCACAGCCACGCCCGCGAGAGCGCGCTGGACAGCGTGGTCGCCCATCACGTCGAGAACGAGCGCCGCGCCGAGGAACGCCGCGAGCAGGCCGAGCTCGACGAACGTTTCCAGCACCGGCGGCCGTGATGCGTCGCGATCGCCGATCCCGCCTCGGCCACGTGCCTGCGTCTCCGCGCGGCCGTGTTGTCCCGCCAGGAGCCTTCATGCCATGACTGCCACCCACGTCGGATCGTTGTCCGCTTCCACGGTCGCCGCGAAGACGGCCGCGAACACGGGTACGCCGGAGTCGCCGGGCACGCCACCGTTCCACCAGCGCCTGCAGGACGCGCGCGGGCAGGGCGGTTCCCCCGCCCGCGATGCGCACGATGCGCGCCCGCAGCGCGGCCCGGACCCGGGGCGCGACCGTCGCGACGATCCCTCGCCGAAGGGGCCGGACGCGCAGCTGTCGTCCGCCGCCGCTCGCCTGGATACATCGCGCGACGCTGTCACGCCGCCGCCGGCTGCCCACGCCACCGCTCCCACGCTGCCGGTCGCCGCGCCGCCGCCACCGCCACCGCCCAAGGCGATTGCCGACGTGGCCACCGTCGAACCCGCCGGTGGCAAGAACGACGACACCGATACGGGCGCCGCTGCCCTGGTCGAAGCGATGCTCGCCTTGATCGCTCCCGCGCCAGTCCATCCCGCCGCACCTGCCGGCAGCGTCGCGACCGGCATCGTCGACGCCACGGCGGCACGGCTGGCCGCCGCACAGGCCGGGCTTGCCGCACTCGGCCAGGCCGGAGCAAGCGCCGCGCCCGCCGCGCCTGCCGTCGACCCCGCCGTCATGGCCGCGACCACCACCGTCCCTGCCGCCGAACTGCTGAAGCTCGACACGGACGCCACCCGCGAAACGGTGCGACTCGACCCCGCCCCCGGCGCGGCGCCCGTCATCACCCACACCGCGGCGACAGTGGCGCCGACTGCCGCGCCGGTGCCGGTGGCCCCTGCACACGCCTTCGCGCAGGAGCTGGGCCAGCAGCTGGCCTGGTTCGTCGGCCATGACGTCAAGCAGGCGCGCATCCGCCTGCATCCGGAAGAGCTGGGTTCGCTCGACCTGAAGATCAGCGTGCAGCACAACCGTGTCGACGTGGTGTTGCAGGCCCAGCATCCCGGCGCCGTCACCGCCGTGCAGCAGGCTCTGCCCCAGCTCGACCAGATGCTCGCTCGCCACGGCTTGTCGCTCGGCCACGCCGACGTGGGCCAGCACGATCGCGGCGGCCAGGCCGGCCATCGCGGACAGGGCGACGAGATCGCCGCCATCGACGAAGTCACCGGCCCCGGCCAGACCGTCCCGCTGACCCAGCTCGGGCTCGTCGACGCCTTCGCCTGAAGCGCTCCCGCGTAGGGCGGGCACCGCCCGCCGGCTTTGGCCATCCCGCATCGCCATGGCGGTGCGGGATGGCGCGACGAGAGCCGGCGGGCGGTGCCCGCCCTACGCCTGAATCCCGATCCGCGCGGTTTGCACTTCCGCGAACAAGCGTGGCGCGCCGCCCATTTTTCGCAGGAGCGCCGCAGACACCCCGTCGGGATGGCGCCGCGCCGCCGTCCCGGCGCGCGTCAAGAAAGCGCCGCCCAGCCCCGAAAATCATGCAAATGCATGAATAAAAACATGTATTTGTGATGGCACGCGGATTGCTTTCCCTCTCGCAAGCCGGCGACGGCAGCCCCGATCCCCACACGAGATTCTCCATGAGCGACGACGAAGCACCCGAGGTAGTGGAAGACGAAGAGCTGGTACCGAGCCGGCGTTCGCCCTTGCTGATCGGAATCGTGGCGGTGCTGCTCGCCGCCCTGGCCGGCGGTGGCTACTACTGGCATTCGCACCGCGCGGCGGCGGACAGCGAGGCGAAGACGGCGGCGAACAAGCCGGAGATCTTCCTGGCCATGGATCCGCCGTTCGTGGTCACCCTGCGTGACGGCGACGCGCTGCGCTACCTGCAGGTGGGCGTGACCCTGATGGCGCACGACCAGGCCGCGATCGGCGTGGCCAAGGACGTCGACCCGATCCTGCGCGACGGGTTGGTGTCGCTGTTCAGCAGCCAGAAATTCGAGACGGTCAGCGAGACCGCCGGCCGCGAGAAGCTGCAGGCCGACGCGCTGGCCGAAGTGCGCAAGGTGGTCGCCAAGCGGCTGGGCCGCCCGGGCATCGACGCGCTGTATTTCACCAGCTTCGTGATCCAGTAGGCCGGAGCCGCAGCCATGAGCGACCTGCTTTCCCAGGACGAAATCGATGCGCTGATGGACGGCGTCACCGGCGGCACCGTGGCCACCGGCGGCGACGAGCCGTTGCCGCCGGACGCGGTGATCAGCTACGACTTCACCCAGCAGGACCGCATCGTGCGCGGCCGCCTGCCCACGCTGGAGATGGTCAACGACCGTTTTGCCCGGTTCTTCCGCCTGGGCGTGTTCAACGTGCTGCGCAAGAGCTGCGAGGTGTCGGTGCTCGGCGTGAAGATGGTCAAGTTCGCCGAGTACGTGCACGGCCTGGCGCTGCCCAGCAACCTCAACATGGTGCGCATCAAGCCGCTGCGCGGCACCGCCCTGGTGGTGTTCGAACCGCGCCTGGTGTTCACCGTCATCGACAACTTCTTCGGCGGCGACGGCCGCTTCCACGCGCGCATCGAGGGCCGCGATTTCACCGCGACCGAGAACCGCGTGATCCAGATCATGCTCACCGAACTGTTCGGCGCGATGGCCGAGGCGTGGGCGCCGGTGCTGGGGCTGGACTTCGAATACGTCAACTCGGAGATCAACCCGCAGTTCGCCAACATCGTCAGCCCCACCGAGACGGTGGTGGTGTCGCGCTTCCACGTCGAGCTCGACGGCGGCGGCGGCGAGGTCCACCTGACCATGCCCTACGCCATGGTCGAGCCGATCCGCACCCTGCTCGACGCCGGCGTGCAGAGCGACCGCATGGACGGCGACGACCGCTTCGCCGAGCTGCTGCGCGAGGAAGTGCTCGACGCCGAGGTCGACGTGAGCTCGCTGCTGCTGGAAGCGCGGCTGAGCTTGGGCGACTTCCTGCACCTGCGCCCGGGCGATGTGATCCCCGTGCAATTGCCCGAGCTGGCCACCGTCTATGCCGAGGACGTGCCAGTTTTCCGCGGCCGCTATGGCCAGACCAACGGCCGCAACGCCGTGCGTTTCCATGTCCCCGCCGGCCGTCGCGAGCGGCAGGCGGGCACCGATCCCTCCACCCGGAAGAACCTCTCATGAACCAGTCTGCAGATGCCGTCGCCGAAACCGGCGAGCGTGTCCAGTTCGATGCCCTGCACGGGGCCGCGGGCGAGGCCGGCGACGTCAACCTCGACATGATCCTCGACGTGCCGGTGACCCTGGCGATGGAAGTCGGCCGCACCCGCATCAGCATCCGCAACCTGCTGCAGCTCAACCAGGGCTCGGTGGTGGAGCTCGACCGCGCCGCCGGCGAACCGCTGGACGTGTTCGTCAACGGCACCCTGGTCGCGCATGGCGAGGTGGTGGTGATCAACGAGAAGTTCGGCATCCGCCTGACCGACGTGATCAGCCCCGCCGAGCGCGTGCGCAAGTTGCGGTGACAGCGCCGTGAATTCGCCCTTCGACAGGCTCAGGACAGTGAAACCGGATCGCGCAGGCAGGATGCCGGAGCGAACATCGGCGCAGCCGATGGCCCGCAGGGCGAGCCGCCGATGCGGCGAGTCAATCGGGAATCGGATTGTCGCGGCCCTGGCGCCGGCAGCGTTGCCCGCCGCCGACATCAACGTGGGCGGCGAACTGTTGCGGGTGATCGTCAGCCTGGTGGCGATCATCGCGATGATTCTCGTCGCCGGTTGGGTCACGCGTCGGTTGCAGCGTCGGCCGGGCGGCGGCGGGCGGCGCATCCGCTGCGTGGAATCGTTCGCCGTGGGCGCGCGCGAGCGCCTGCTGCTGCTGGACGCCGACGGCAAGCGGCTGTTGATCGGCACCGGCCCCGGTGGCATGCGCACCCTGCATGTCTACGACGGCGAGGCGCCGCGCGACATCGTTCCGGCGGCATCGAACGAGCCGCTCAAACCCGTGTTCGGCGATTTGCTGGCGCGACTGAAGGTGCGCTCGTGAGCGCGCGGCACTGGATCATCGGCGGCGCGCTGCTGCTGTTGCCGCTGGCCACCCTGGCGGCCACGCCGGGCATTCCGCTGGTGAACGTGCAACCGGCCGCCGACGGCAGCCAGAGCTGGACGCTGTCGCTGCAGATGCTGGCGCTGATGACGGCGCTGACGCTGCTGCCGGCGATCGCGCTGATGATGACCTCGTTCACCCGCATCATCATCGTGCTCGGCTTCCTGCGCCAGGCGCTTGGCACGCAGTCCACGCCGCCCAACCAGGTGCTGCTGGGGCTGGCGCTGTTCCTCACCCTGTTCGTGATGTCGCCCGTGCTCACCCGCGCCTACGACGACGGCATCAAGCCCTACATGGACGGCCAGATCACCGCCGAGCAGGCACTGCCGGCGGCCTCCGCACCGTTCAAGCATTTCATGCTCGAGCAGACCCGCGACGCCGACCTTCAGCTGTTCACCCGCCTGGCCAAGGAGAAGCCCTATGCCAGCAAGGCCGACGTGCCGTTCAAGGTGGCGATGCCGGCGTTCCTCACCAGCGAGCTGAAGACCGCCTTCCAGATGGGCTTCCTGCTGTTCATCCCGTTCCTCATCATCGACCTGGTGGTGGCCAGCGTGCTGATGTCGATGGGCATGATGATGGTCTCCCCGATGATCATCTCGCTGCCGTTCAAGATCATGCTGTTCGTGCTGGTGGATGGCTGGACACTGCTGCTGGGCACGCTGGCGGGGAGCTTCTACACGTGAGCGCGTGTTCGCCGACCGCCGTGGGCTCTGGCTACTTTGTAGGAGCGCACCCTGTGCGCGATGCTCTTGCGCTTGTTGCATTCAAAGGCAAGAGCTTTCGTCTGCCTGCGGCAGCCGAGTCACTTTCTCTTTGCGTGGCCACGCGCACGCAGGAGCGTGCGCGAACAGCGAAGCTGGCCCGAAGGGCGGAGGGCATGGATGCCCGGAGTCAAGAGAAAGTAACCAAAGAGAAAGGCCACCCCGCTTTCGCGCCTGACGGACATCCTGTCCATCAGGTCCGCGTGCGGGCTACGGGGTTTGTCGACAGGGCATCCTGCCCTGACGCCAAACTGGTTCGCATCCATGCGAACCACCCTGCGGGCTTTCCTACGCCCGCCCGCCGCTGCAGAGGGGCCCCGGGTAGAGCAGCGGGCCATCCTGGCCCGCACTTTTCAGAACGGCCAGATCAAGAGCAGCGCTGCGGCGAACCTGGGATCTGCTCTGGCTCCGGCTCTGGTTTTTGCTTTTCCGCTTTATCACCGAGTGCGGGCCACGATGGCCCGCTGCTCTCCCGGGGCCCCTGTGCGGCGGTGAGTCGGGGACGACAGGCCGCGCAGCGGGAGTCGACAGGGATGTCGACTCCTTTTCGCCAGGGCAGGATGCCCTGTCGAAAAGCCCGGCCCCGGCTCACGGACTTGTTGGGCAGGATGCCCAACAAGCGCCAAGCGGGGTGGCCTTCTCTTTTGGTTACTTTTCTCTTGGCCACGCAAGAGAAAAGTGACTCGGTCGCCGAAGGCGATCGACCGCTCTTGCTTTTGATTGCACCCCCACCAAGGGCAAAAACATCGCGCACAAGGTGCGCTCCTACAGGTGCAGGCGATCAGCCGCTCTTCGCCTTGGCTGGAACCAAGAGCATCGCGCGCGAGCACGCTCCTACAGGGGCGAAGCGAGTCGCGCCATCGGCGAACCACGCCGCAGGACCCCGTCCATGACCCCCGAATCCATCATGGAACTCGGCCAGCATGCGCTCTACGTGGCGATGCTGGTGGCCGCGCCGCTGCTGCTCACCGCGCTGGCGGTGGGCCTGCTCATCGGCGTGATCCAGGCGGCGACGCAGATCAACGAGATGACCTTGAGCTTCATCCCCAAGCTGATCGCGATGGCGCTGGTGGCGCTGGTGGCGGGGCCGTGGATGTTGCGCCTGCTGGTGCAGTTCACCACGCAGCTGATCCAGAGCCTGCCGGGCGCGATCAGATGACTGCGCTGGATCTGGCGCAGCTGCCGGCCTGGCTGGGCAGCCTGTTCTGGGCGCTGGGGCGGGTCAGCGGCCTGTGCCTGGTGGCGCCGGTGTTCAGCTCCACGGTGATCCCGGCGCGCATCCGCGTGGGCGTGGTAGTGGTGCTCTCGCTGGTGCTGGCACCGCTGGCGCCGACCACGATCGATCCATTGAGCGGCGCGGGCGTGGCTACGCTGGCGGGGCAGGTGGTGATCGGTGCGATGGTGGGTTTCGTGCTGAAGCTGGTGTTCGAGGCGGTGTCGTTCGGCGGCGAGCTGGTGGCACAGAGCATGAGCCTGGGCTTTGCCCAGGTGGTCAGCCCGGGTGCCGGGCAGTCCACCGTGCTGAGCCAGTTCTACCTGTTGCTGGTGACCTTGCTGTTCCTGGTGATGGACGGCCATCTGCAGCTGATCGCGCTGCTGGCCGACAGCTTCCACAGCCTGCCGCCGGGCACGCCGGCAGTCAGCGCCAACGCGCTGCACGCGGTGGTGGCGTTCGGCGCCGAGCTGTTCGCCGGGGCGGTGCGCGTGGCTCTGCCGGCGATGACCTCGCTGCTGGTGGTCAACATCGGCTTTGCGGCGATCAGTCGCGCGGCGCCGTCGATGAACCTGTTCGCGGTCGGTTTTCCGATCACCGTGTCGCTGGGCTTCATCGCCCTGTGGTTGTCGCTGCGCAGCCTGCCGGGCGCGTTCGAGGCGTTGCAGGGCAGCGCCTGGTCGCTGATGCGCGAATTGTTCGGGAGCTAAGAGCCTGCTCATGGTCTCCAGACGCTCCGCGTTGTCACCGAGTGGCCCCCAGGCGGCGGCGTGTGGCGCCGGCCTGCCTGGCTGGCAGGCCAAGCCGCGCGCCGCCGCCTGGGGGCCACTCGGTGACAACCCTTCGGGCCGGGTCTGTTTGCCCGCATGCCGGCGTCATCACTCAGTCGTGGACCGACGTCCACTCCTTCGTTCTTCCTTGGCCTTCGCGCAAACAGCTCCCGGCGCGGAGTGCCTGGAGACCACGAGCAGGCTCTGACATGTCCGACGACAGCGATCAGGAAAAAACCGAACAACCGACAGAGAAGAAACTTCGCGAATCGCGCGAGAAGGGTGAGGTCCCGCGATCGCGCGACCTGTCCGGTGCGCTGGTGGTGCTGGCCGGCGTGGCGGCGCTGATGAGCGGCGGGCAGAGCGCCCTGGAGCATGCGCGGCGCATCTTCGCGCTGGGCCTGGGTTATTCGCGCGAGGCGCTGTTCACCGATGCGCTGGCCGGCAGCGCCCTGCATGCGGCGATGCACGAGGCGCTGGGGCTGTTCGCGCCGGTAGCCATCGCCACCTTGCTGGCCGCGCTGGCCGGGCCGCTGCTGCTGGGTGGGTTGAACTTCAGCACCGAGGCGCTGCAGCCGAAGTTCGAGCGGCTCGACCCGATCAAGGGGCTGGGCAAGATCTTCGCCCTGCGCGGCCTGGTGGAACTGGGCAAGGCGCTGCTCAAGCTGGCCTTCATCGGCGGCGTGCTGGCGCTGGTGCTGCAGCACTGGCAGGGCGAACTGCAGGCCACCGGGCGCGGCTCGGTGGCGGCGGGCATCGCGCAGTCGATCGGCTTGCTCGGGCGTGCCGCGCTGTGGTTCGGCTCGATCCTCGCGCTGATCGGTGCGATCGATGCCCTTTACCAGAAGTTCGACCACGCCAAGAACCTGCGCATGACCAAGCAGGAGATCAAGGACGAGATGAAGGAGAGCGAGGGCAACCCCGAGATGAAGGGGCGCATCCGCCAGGTGCAGCAGGCGCAGGCGCGCCGCCGCATGATGGAGGACTTGCCCAACGCCGACGTGCTGGTGGTCAACCCCACCCACTTCGCCGTGGCGCTGCGCTACGACGATGGGCGCATGGGCGCGCCGCGGGTGATCGCCAAGGGCGTCGACGTGCTGGCGGCGCAGATCCGCCTGGTGGCGGCCAGCCACCGCATCCCCGTGGTGGAGGCGCCGCCGTTGGCACGCGCCTTGTATGCAACCACGGAGCTGGGCCGCGAAATCCCCGCGTCGCTGTTCGTCGCGGTGGCCCAGGTGCTCGCCTGGGTCTACCAGCTCAAGCAAGCCGCGGCGCAGGGCGAGAGCCCGCCGGCCGCACCCAACCCCGAGATCGACCCCGATCTGATGGGCCCCTACCGCGATGCGTGACGAGTCAAAACGATGACGGGTGCAGACGTACTGGGCAATTTCAGACACCTCGCGCGACGGGGTGTTGGCGCTCCGGTGATGATGCTGGCGATGCTCGGCATGCTGATGCTGCCGATGCCGCCGTTTTTGCTGGACATCCTGTTCAGCTTCAACATCGCCCTGTCGCTGGTGATCCTGCTGGCCGTGGTCTACGTGATGCGGCCGCTGGAGTTCGCCGCCTTCCCCACCGTGGTGCTGATGGCCACCTTGCTGCGGCTGGCGCTCAACATCGCCTCCACCCGCGTGGTGCTGCTGCACGGCCATGACGGCCCCGGCGCCGCCGGCAAGGTGATCGAGGCATTCGGCGAGTTCGTCATCGGCGGCAACTTCGCGGTCGGCCTGGTGGTGTTCGCCATCATCGTGGTGATCAACTTCGTGGTGATCACCAAGGGCGCCACCCGCGTGTCCGAGGTGACCGCGCGGTTCACCCTGGACGCGATGCCCGGCAAGCAGATGGCGATCGACGCCGACCTCAACGCCGGCCTGCTGACCCAGGAGCAGGCGCGCGAGCGACGCCAGGAAGTGCGCGAGGAAGCGGACTTCTACGGCTCGATGGACGGCGCCTCCAAGTTCGTCCGCGGCGACGCCACCGCCGGCATCCTGATCCTGTTCATCAACATCGTCGGCGGGTTCTTCGTCGGCGTGATGCAGCACGGCCTGTCCGCCAGCGAGGCGGCGCGCACCTACACCTTGCTCACCATCGGCGATGGCCTGGTGGCGCAGGTGCCGGCGCTGCTGCTGTCGGTGGCCGCGGCGGTGATCGTCACGCGCGTGTCCAAATCGCAGGACATGGGCAAGCAGGTGATCGGCCAGGTGTTCGGCCAGCCGCGCGCGCTGGCGGTGGCCGCGGTGGTGCTGGGCGTGATGGGCGTGATCCCGGGCATGCCGAACGTGGCCTTCCTGCTGCTGGGCGGCATCTGCGGCGGCATCGCCTGGCTGCTGTTCAAGCGCGAGCGCGAGACGCGCGAGCGGCTGGCCGAGTCGGTAGCCGAGGCGCCGGTGGCGGCCGCACCGACCGAGCGGCTGGAGCTGGGCTGGGAGGACGTGGCCAGCGTCGATCCGCTGGGCCTGGAAGTGGGCTACCGGCTGATCCCGCTGGTCGACACCCACCAGGGCGGCGAGCTGATGGGGCGGATCAAGTCGGTGCGCCGCAAGCTGTCGCAGGAACTCGGTTTCCTGGTGCCGGCGGTGCATATCCGCGACAACCTGGACCTCGGCCCCAACACCTACCGCATCACCCTGATGGGCGTGCCGATGGGCGAGGCCGAGGTGCACAACGACCGCCTGATGGCGATCAATCCGGGCCAGGTGCACGGCACCTTGCAGGGCATCGCCACGCAGGACCCGGCATTCGGGCTGGAGGCGGTGTGGATCGAGAGCGGCCAGCGCGAGCTGGCGCAAAGCTACGGCTATACCGTGGTCGACCCGGCCACGGTGATCGCCACGCATCTGTCGCACATCCTGCAGGGCCACGCGCACGAACTGCTCAGCCACCAGGACGTGCAGCAACTGCTGGACCGGCTCGCCGCCAACGCGCCGAAGCTGGTCGAGGACCTGGTGCCCAAGCGGCTGTCGCTGGGCGTGGTGGTCAAGGTGCTGCAGAACTTGCTGGCCGAGCGGGTGCCGATCCGCAACATGCGCAGCATCGTCGAATCCTTGGCGGAGCACGCCGGGCAGAGTCAGGATCCCGGCGTTCTGACCGCCGCCGTGCGCGTCGCGCTGGGCCGGCAGATCGTGCAGGAGATCACCGGGCTGGGTACCGAGGTGCCGGTGATCACGCTGGCGCCGGAGCTCGAACAGATCCTGCTCGGCTCGCTTTCCGGCGGCGGCGGCGTGGCCGGAGCCGCGGTGGAACCGGGTCTGGCGGACCGCCTGCAGCAGAGCGTGGCCGATGCCGCGCGACGCCAGGAAATGAGCGGCGAACCCGCGGTATTGCTGGTTGCGCCACCGCTGCGGCCATGGCTCGCGCGCTTCACCCGCCATGTGGCACAGAACCTGCACGTACTGGCCTACAACGAGGTGCCCGACAACCGTCGGGTGCGATTGGTACAAGCGCTGGGGCGCTAGCGCCCCAACGCCGGGAATAGGGAATAGGAAATAGGGAATAGGAAATGCGCGCACACGAAACTGAAATCGGGAATGGGAAATCGCGAAGGCCGCGTGCTGTCGAGCGCGACGCGGCTGCTTCTGCCGATTCCCTATTCCCCATTCCCTATTCCCGCGAGCGAAGCGAGCACCCATGAAAATCAAACGTTACGTAGCCCCCGACATGCGCCAGGCGATGCGCGAGGTGCGCGAGGAGCAGGGCGACGAGGCGGTGATCCTGTCGACGCGGCGGATTGCCGAGGGCATCGAGATCATCGCGGCGCTGGATTACGACGAAGCGCTGATGCGCGAGGCTTCGCGCCAGGGTGCCGCGCGTGCGCCGGCCGAGCCGCCACCACCGTTGCCGGCGGCGAACAGCCAGCCGCCGGTCGCGGAGGCGCCCGCGCCTCGTGCCGCGGTGGCACCGCCGCCGCCGCGTCGTCCGCGCGTCGAGCCGACGCCTGCCGCGCCGGTCGCCGCGCGTGCCGCGGCCGCGCCGCTGATGGAACGTGCCGCGCAGGACACGGCGCGCCTGCGCAACGAGCTGGGCAGCATGCGCGAGATGCTGGAAGTGCAGTTGTCCAGCCTCGCCTGGAACGACCTGGAGCGGCGCCAGCCGCTGCGCGCGCGGGTGCTGCGCGAGATGACCCGCATCGGCATCGAGCCCGACGTGGCGCGTTTGCTGGTCGACGACCTGCCCGAGCAGATCAATGCCGAGCAGGCGCGCTACCTGCCGCTGGGCATGCTCAGCCGCCGCCTGGCGGTGAGCGGCCGCGCGCTGGCCGACGATGCGCCGATGGTCACCGCGCTGGTCGGTCCCACCGGCGTGGGCAAGACCACCACCATCGCCAAGCTCGCCGCCCGCGCGGTGATGCGCCACGGCGCCGACCAGGTCGCCCTGGTCAGCACCGACCACTACCGCATCGGCGCGGCCGCGCAGCTGGAACACTACGGCCGCCTGCTCGGCGTGCGCGTCTACCCGGCCTACGACGGCGACAGCCTGCGCAAGGTGCTGGAACTCCTGCGCGATCGCCACACCGTGCTGATCGACACCGCCGGCGTGGCCAGCCACGATCCCCGGCTCAACCAGCAGCTGGACACCCTGGCCCAGGCCAATGAACTGCGCGCCACCCTGGTGCTGGCGGCGAACACGCATGCACAGTCGCTGGACGACGCCGTGCGCGCCTACCTGCCGCTGCAGCCGCAGGCCTGCATCCTGACCAAGCTCGACGAAGCGCCCAACCTGGGCGGCGCGCTGTCGGTGCTGATCCGGCGCCGGCTGGCACTGGACTACACCACCGACGGCCAGCGCGTGCCGGAAGACATCAGCGTGGCCGACGCGCGCGTGCTGGTGTGCCGCGCGGCGCAATCGCTGAAGACCGGCATTCCCGACGACAGCCTGATGGCCGACCGGTTCGGACTGGCGGTAGCCAGCGCATGAGCGGAGTACCTGCAATGGACCAGGCCTTCGGGCTGCAACAGACACTGGGCATGGCCGCCGGCCCGGCGACCCCGCCGGCCGCGCTGCCGCCGGGTCACCAGGCCAGCACCCTGTTCGGCAACGGCGCGCCCGCACGCCCGCCGTGCCGCACCATCGCGGTGGCCGGCGGCAAGGGTGGCGTGGGCAAGAGCACGGTCGCGGTGAACCTGGCGATGGCACTGTCCATCGCCGGCCGCGAGGTGATGCTGCTGGACGCCGACATGGGCCTGGCCAACGTCGACGTGATGCTCGGGCTCACCCCCTCGCGCCACATCGGCCACCTGCTCGACGGCGAGTGCACGCTGGAGGAACTGCTGCTGCCCGCCGCGCGCGGCCTGCAGGTGGTGCCGGCCGGCTCCGGTGCGCGCCGGCTGGCGCAGCTCGACAACGGCGAGCACGCGGCGATCATCCGCGCGTTCGACGAACTGGCGCGCCCGCCCGAATTCCTGCTGGTGGACACCGCTGCCGGCCTGTCCGACAACGTGACCATGTTTGCCGCCGCCGCCTCGGACGTGATCCTGGTGGTGTGCGACGAGCCCGCCTCGCTGACCGACGCCTACGGCCTGACCAAGGTGCTCAGCCGCGATTTCGGCGTGCGGCGCATCCGCATGGTGGCCAACATGGTGCGCAACGAGGGCGATGCGCGCGCGCTGCACCAGAAGCTGGCGCGGGTCAGCGACCGCTTCCTGGACGTGGTGATCGATTTCAGTGGATGGGTGCCGCACGACGAGCGTCTGCGCCAGGCCATCCGCAGGCAATGTGCCGTCGTCGACGTGTGGCCGTCGAGCCATTCGGCGCTGGCATTCAAGAAATTGGCGGAACTGGTCGATAAGTGGGCGGAGACGGACCGCGCAGTGTTCGACCGGATTGCCTTCTTTGGCGGCCGGAACGCAACGGCTGATGGGGTGCCGAGATGAGTGTGGCTTCGGAGTATCTGCAGGTTTCCCGCGAAAGTGCCGACGAACTGGTACGCCGGCATGCACCGTTGGTGCGGCGGATCGCCTATCACCTGATGGGGCGGTTGCCGGCCAGCGTGGACGTGGGCGACCTGATCCAGTCGGGAATGATCGGTTTGCTGGAAGCGTCGCGCAATTTCGCCCAGAACCGCGGGGCGAGCTTCGAAACGTATGCGGGCATCCGCATCCGTGGCGCGATGCTGGACGAGCTGCGACGCACCGACTGGGCGCCGCGCTCGGTCCATCGCAAGACCCGCGAGGTGGCGGAGGTGATCCGCCAGATCGAGGTCGAGACGGGTGCGGAGGCGGACGAGAAGGAGGTGATGCGGCGGCTGGGCATCAGCGCCGAGGAATACCACCAGGTGCTGGCCGATGCCGCCTGCGTGCGGCTGCTCAGCCTCACCGGGTCGGACGACGGCGACGAGGGCGGCGTGATGGACGTGGCCGACGAGGGCAGCCTCGGGCCGTCGGAGAACATCGAGCGCGAGGGCATGCGCGAGGACCTGGCCGAGGCGATCAGCGGCCTGCCCGAACGCGAGCAGCTGGTGATGTCGCTGTACTACGAACAGGAGTTGAACCTGAAGGAGATCGGCGCGGTGCTCGGCGTGAGCGAGTCGCGCGTCTGCCAGATCCACGGGCAGGCGGTGCTCCGGTTGCGCGCACGACTTTCCGGCTGGCGCGGCTGACCGCGGCCGGACGGACCAAAACCAAGGGGCCGCCTGACGGCCCATGTGGAGAGAAGCGTTGGACAAGAACATGAAAATCCTGGTGGTGGACGACTTCTCCACCATGCGGCGCATCGTCAGGAACCTGCTGGTGGAGCTGGGTTTCAGCAACCCGCTGATCCAGGAGGCCGACGACGGCGAGAACGCAATCGCGATGCTGCGCAGCCAGCCGTTCGACCTGGTGGTCACCGACTGGAACATGCCCAACATGACCGGCATCGACCTGCTCAAGGCGATCCGCGCGGAAGCGTCGCTGAAGGGCCTGCCGGTGCTGATGGTCACCGCCGAGAACAACCGCGACCAGATCATCGCCGCCGCCCAGGCCGGCGTGAACGGCTACATCGTCAAGCCGTTCACCGCGGTCACGCTGAAGGAAAAACTCACCAAGATCTTCGAGCGCATCGCCGCCGGCGGGGTGGCCGCATGAACGCCGCCGCTCCCGCCCTGGCGATGGACAAGGACCTGCCGACCGAACTGCGCGAACTGCTGAACAGCCCGAACGGCGCCGAGTTCGAGCAGGCGCTGGACGCCATCGTGCGCCAGCGCGAGCAGCACATGTTCCGCGCGCTGGGCCAGCTCGCGCGCGACCTGCACGACGCCGTGCGCCGGCTGGGCACCGACCTGGCGCAGGACGGTTTCCCCGGCAACGTCGCCGACGCGCGCCAGTACCTGCAGGACGCGCTGGAGATGAGCGCCAACGCCGCGCACCGCACCATCGACTTCGCCGAGCGCATGCGCCCGCAGGCCGAGGCGCTGACCATCAACGCCGCCGAAATGCTCAAGTGGTCGCAGGACAACGAGCCCTCCGCGGTGCTCGCGCGCGAATCGGTGATGTTCGCCGAGGGCTGCCGCGAAGGGCTGGCCGAACTGGTGGTGGCGCAGTCGTGGCAGGACCTCACCGGGCAACGCATCAAGAAGGTCGACAACTTCATCGGCTCGGTCGAGTCGACCCTGCTGGAACTGGTGCGCCTGACCGGCGCGCTGGCAGGCAGCGACCTGCCGGCCAGCGCGGCCAAGGTCTCCAGCCAGGAGGAGGCCGACCGCCTGCTCAGCGAATTCGGATTCTGAGGACATGGCCTCGATGGACACGGCATTCGACCTCGAGCTGCGCCAGGATTTCCTGGTCGAGGCCGGGGAGTTGCTGCAGCGGCTCGGCGAGCAACTGGTGGCGCTGGAGACGTCGCCGCGCGACAGCGAGCTGCTCAACGCCGTGTTTCGCGCGTTCCACACCGTCAAGGGCGGCGCCGGTTTCCTCGCGCTGGAGCCGATGGTGGTGCTGTGCCACCACGCCGAGGATCTGCTCAACGAGGCGCGCAACGGCAAGGTCGCGCTGGACGCCGCCCACATGGACGGCCTGCTGCAGGCGCTGGACCTGCTCAACGACATGATGGCCGCGGTGAGCGACGGCGGCGCGATGGCGATGCCGCCGCCGGCCCTGCTGCAGGCGCTCACGCCGCACGCCGCGGCGCCGGCACCGGTGGCCGCGCCGCCGCCGGCCGCGGCGCCTGCCGAAGCCGGCGCCATCGACGACAACGAATTCGAGGCGCTGCTGGACACCTTGTACGGCACCGCCGCCCCCGGCACCGTCGCGCCGGCCCCGCTTCCCGCCGCGCCGCCGGCCGGCATCGACGACGACGAGTTCGAGGCCCTGCTCGACAGCCTGCACGGCAAGCCGGGCCAGCCTGCCGCACCTTCACCTTCACCTGCACCGTCGCCCGCAACGACCGCGCCGTCGGCGAACGCCGCCCCGGCGCGTCCGGCCGCGGCGGCGGATCATTCGGTGCGGGTGGACACCGCGCGACTCGACCTGCTGGTCAACCACGCCGGCGAACTGGTGCTGCTGCGCAACCGACTGCTCAGCCTGGCCGCGCGCCTCGGCGACGAATCGCTGGCCACCACCGCCGGCGAACTCGATCGCGTCACCGACGCGCTGCAGGGCGCGGCGATGGGCATGCGCATGCAGCCGGTCGGACGCCTGTTCCAGCGCTTCCCGCGGATCGTGCGCGACCTCGCGCGCCAGCTCGGCAAGGAGGTCGAACTGGTGCTGGAAGGCGAGGGCACCGACCTCGACCGCGGCCTGGTCGAAGCGCTGGCCGACCCGCTGATCCACCTGCTGCGCAACGCACTGGACCACGGCGTGGAAATGCCGGACGAACGCGAGCGCAACGGCAAGCCGCGCAAGGGCCGCATCGTGCTTTCCGCCAGTCAGCGCGGCGAGCGCATCGTGATCGCGGTCAGCGACGACGGCCACGGCATGGACCCGGACATCCTGCGCCGCAAGGCGGTCGAGAAGGGCCTGCTGGACAATGCCCAGGCCGCCCGCCTGAGCGACGCCGAGTGCTATGAACTGATCTTCCGCCCCGGCTTCAGCACCGCCGCGGCAGTGTCGGACATCTCCGGCCGCGGCGTCGGCATGGACGTGGTCAAGACCCGCGTGGCCGAGCTGGGCGGCACCTTGCGCGTGCAGTCGCGGCTGGGCCACGGCAGCGAGCTGGAACTGACCGTGCCGCTGACCCTCGCCGTGCTGCGCGTGCTGATGGTGCGCGTGGCCGACCGCCTGCTGGCGCTGCCGCTGGGCAACGTGCAGGAAGTGTTCGAACTGGCCGACGGCCAGGATCGCGAGCTGGATGGCCGCCTGGTCGCCGAGCACCGCGGCCGCGCGCTGCCGCTGACCGATCTTGCGCGCTGGGTGGGCACCGATGCCGGTGCCGGCCGCCACGTGGTGGTGCTGCACATCGGCCACCAGCGCCTCGGCTGCCTGGTGCACGAGGTGCGCGGGCGCGAGGACGTCATCGTCAAGCCGCTCGGCCCGCTGTTCGCCGACGCCTCGGGTATCGCCGGCGCCACCGTCACCGGCGACGGACGGCTGGCGCTGGTGATGGACCTGGCGGGCCTGGTCGCCGCGGCCGACAGCTGTTCCGCCTCGCTGCAGAAGGAAGTCTGACCGCATGGACAGAATCAGCATCATCGGCACCATCCTGGGCTTCGTGGTGATCGTGATGGGCACCGTGCTCAAGGGCTCCACCGTGGAAGCGCTGTGGAACCCGGCCGCGTTCGTGATCGTGTTCTTCGGCACGCTGGCCGCGCTGCTGGTGCAGAACCAGGGCGCGGTGATGAAACACGCGCTCAAGATGATGAAACTGATCTACCGTCCGCCGCGGCACGAGCCGCGCGACCTGATCAGCCGCATCGTGGGCTGGAGCGAAATCTCGCGCCGCCAGGGCCTGCTCGGGCTGGAGCCGCAGATCGAGTCCGAGAGCGACCCGTTCGTCAGCAAGGGCCTGCAACTGCTGGTCGACGGCGGCGAGCCGGACACCATCCGCAGCGTGCTGGAAGTGGACATGGACACGCGCGAGGCGATCGACCTGGCCGGCGCCAAGGTCTACGAGAACGCCGGCATCTACTCGCCCACGCTGGGCATCATCGGCGCGGTGATGGGCCTGATGGCGGTGATGCAGAACCTGGCCGATCCGAGCAAGCTCGGCCACGGCATCGCCGCGGCCTTCGTGGCGACGATCTACGGCGTGGCGCTGGCCAACCTGTTCATGCTGCCGATGGCCGCAAGGCTGAAGAGCCTGGTGGGCAAGCAGTCGCAGATGCGCGAGATCCTGGTCGAAGGCCTGGTCTCGATCGCCCAGGGCGACAACCCGCGCCAGATCGAAGCGCGCCTGCAGGGTTACGTCGCGTGAGGCGGCATCGCCACGAAGAGCACCAGAACCACGAGGCGTGGGCGATCCCCTATGCCGATCTGATGACCCTGCTGCTGGCCTTCTTCGTGGTGATGTACGCGGTGTCGGTGGTCAACGAGGGCAAGTTCCGCGTGATGTCCGAATCGCTGCTGCAGGCCTTCAACGGCAACAGCCAGGTGATCGCGCCGCCGCCCGCGTCGGAAGGCCAGCGCCAGCCGGCCGCGGCCGTGCCGATCCGCCATTCCGTCAACCGCAGCAACCCGGTGACGCTGCCGTTGCCGCTGCTGCGCCCGCCGGCGCCGGGACGCGGCGGCGCGCAAAGCATGCACGACATCGAGAACCAGGTACGCAAGGCGCTGCAGCCGCTGATCGACCGCAAGCTGGTGGTGGTGCGCCACACGCCGAACTGGCTGGAGATCGAGATCCGCACCGACATCCTGTTCCCCAGCGGCGTGGCACAGCTTTCCACCTCGGCCAACGCCGTGCTGGAGAACCTGGCCGGCATCCTGGCCCGCTTCCCCAACGCGTTGCGCGTGGAAGGCTTCACCGACAACGTGCCGATCAGCACCGCGCAATATCCGTCCAACTGGGAGCTCTCCGCCGCGCGCGCGGCCAGCGTGGCGCGCTTGTTCGCGATGACGGGCGTGGCACCCGACCGGCTGGGCATCATCGGCTGGGGCGAGGTGCGTCCGCTGGCCACCAACGACACCGCCGAAGGCCGCAACCAGAACCGTCGCGTGCTGGTGGTGGTGATGAACGAGCGCACGGGCGAGCCGCGCGAGCAGCTCGATGCGCAGCGATGGAGCGAGCTGGCCGGCCCGGCCGCGGCGCCTGTCGCGAATGCTGCCGCACCCGCGCCTGCACCCGCTGCGGCCAGCGGGGCAGGCCTGCTGCCGGTCGTGCCGGCGGTGATCGCCGTCCATCCCGCCGACCCGCTGCCTGCCGCGGTCGCACCCGCCGTGCCGGCCGATGCGCCGCATCCGGTCGCGCGCAACCTGAGCCCGGATCGGTGAGCGCCATGCCTCTGTTCAACCTTGCCGGACCCTGCCCATGAACGCGCCCGCCTGCGCACCCGCCGCTGCCGCCGGGCACTGGCTGTCGTTCCGCATCGGCACGCAGCTCTATGCCGCGCCGCTGGCGGCGGTGAACGAGGTGATCCGCGACGGCGACATCACCCCCGTGCCCGGTGCCGCCGCCGACGTGCTCGGCGTGCGCCACCTGCGCGGACGCATCGTGCCGGTGCTCGATGGCCAGCGCCGCATGGGCGTGGCGAATGTGCCGCTCGACCCGGCCAGTGTTCGCATCGTGATGCTGGCCCACGCCGAACACCTGGTCGGCCTGCGCGTGGGCGCGGTCGGCGAGCTGCTGCACAGCGACGGCATCGAGATCGAACCCCCGCCGCCGGGCCGCGCCAGCCGCCGCGACGATCCGGTCACCGGTGTACTGTCATGGCAGGGTGGATTCGTGGCCCTGCTTGATGTATGTCGGTTGTGTCGACTGGGGGGAGAAGCGGGCCATGTGGCTTGAGATCGGGATGGGGGTGCTGCTGGTGCTGGCGCTGGTCCAGTGCGCCGTGCTGTACCGGCTGTGGCAACACTCGTTGCAGCTGCAGCAACGCGTCGAACAGGTCGTGCATGACACCGCCCACGGCGTCACCGACGTGCCGACCTCGATGCTGGTTGCCGCGCTTGGCCGGGTCGAACGGCAGATCCGCCACGCCGAGCAGCAACCGCCGCCCACCCGCCAGTCCTACGAGCTGGCCCAGCAACTGGCCCGCGAAGGCGCCGACCTCGACCAGCTGGTGAGCCGCTGCGGCCTCTCGCGCGACGAGGCGCGGCTGGTAATGCAGATGCATCCGGCCGGTTCCTGACACCGCCCGAACACATCGCAGGGCGGGCACCGCCCGCCGACCGACCGTTCCGCGATATGACGATGGCGGGCATTGCCCGCCCTACGATCCGCCTCGTTTCTGTAGGAGCGCACCCTGTCCACAAGGGACTTCCTTCGGTCGTGCGCGATACCTTTCGTCACGCAAAGAAGAGCATCGCGCGTAGGGCGGGCACCGCCCGCCATGCGACCGGCGACGCGGCTACTCTTCCGCCGCGTCGTAGATCGTGGCCAGCACCGAGGCGGCGGCGGCGTAGAGCTGCACGGGGATGTCGTCGCGCAGGCGCAGCGTGGCGAGCAGGGCGGCGATCTGCGCGTCGTGGTGCAGCGGTACGCCCAGCTCGCGGGCGCGGGCCAGCAGCAGTTCCAGCGACTGCGGCGACATCGGCGCGGTTTCCTCGCCGGCGCTGGCCAGGCGCAGGCTGACCCGCTTCGGTGGCGGCTGATCGTTCATGCGGTGGCCTTGAGCAACAGGGCACTGCTGCCCGGTGGGTGCGGTATGCCGACCTGGCAGCTCAGCTGGTCGAGCAGCACGCCGCAGGCAGCCAGGCGCTGGCGCAGCGGGGTGAACTGGCGCTCCAGTTTCTGCGCAGTCTCGATGCGCTCGGCCCACAGCCGCACCGACAGCCGCGGCTCGTTCAATTGCAGCTCGCCCTGCACCGGGCCCAGCGGGGGCAGGTCCAGCGCGAAACCCAGTGTCCAGCCCTTGCTACCCTCGGCGCCGTCGGTGCCGAACTCCAGCTTGATCTGCAGCACGTCGTGGCCGCCCTTGCCCAGCAGCGGCACCTCGATGATCCAGGCCGAGGCGGGATGGGCGCTGGCATCGAGCTGCGCCACTTCGATGCGTGCCAGCGCGGCCTTCACGTCGCCGTGCAGGCGGCGCAGCAACTGGGCCACGTCGTCATCGCCGGTCAGCGCCGGCAACGGCAGCGGCAGGCGCGGCTGCGACTGCAGTGCGCGCTGCAGCAAGGGTGGCGCGGCGTCGCCGCGATCCGATGGCGGCGGTGCCGGCGCACGCCGGTCGAGCAGGCTGGCCAGGCGCAGCAAGGCGCCTTTCCAGTCGTCGGCGGGCGGCATCGGCTGGCCGGGGCGCGGTTGCAGCAGTCGTGATTCGAAGAACAGGCCGCTGCGCCGGATCGCCTCGCGCAGGCCGTCGCCGCGGGTGATTTCCGCCGGCGTGCGCAGCGCCTGCTCCAGCACCGCCAGCGCGGTGCGCACGTCGGCCGGCAATTGACGCAGCGCCGGCCGCTGGGCCAGCGCGGAGAGCGTTGAAAGCAGCGGCGTGTAGCCGTTCTGCTGCGGCAGGCGTTCGCGCAGCATGCGCTGGAAAGTGGGGTCGGCCGCCTGGCTGAGCACCTCCAGTTGCGGCTGCGCGCCCAGGCTCAGCACACGCACCTGGAACTGTGCCGGCAGTTGGCTGTGCGACACGTCCGCCTCCACCGTGAGCGCGCCGATCTGCAGCACCAGCAGGCCTTGCGGGTTAACGCCCAGCGGGCGCGCCGCCAGCACCGTGCCGATGCGCCAGCTCTGGGCGGTGGTGCCGGAGGCGGCACCAGCCCAGGTAAGCGCGGCGAGGCTGATCGGTGGGATGTTCAAGCGTAAGTTCCTGCGCCTGGCGCGGATGGGAAAGGCGGCGGTCGCGAAGGTCATCGGCCGCTTGCGGGAATACTTGAGCGTGCCGTTTGGGCGCGCGACGCCTGCCGGCGCCGGCAGGGAAACCCGGGAGAACCCGGGCTGCCGTCATTCCCGCTTTCGCGGGAATGACGGCAAAAGGGCAGTTATTCGAGACTCCCTAAAGCGAACCGCCCGGCGGCCGATAGAGCAGGCGTCGGCGCACAACGGCGCGAACGGAGTCATCGAAATGGGCGGCAAGCGGGCAGCTAAGAACAAGCAGCCACCGGCGGCGGCCGACGGGGCCGCGGTGGTCTGCCTGCCGGCGGACTGCCGGCTGGCCGCGCAGATGGCGCTGAAGGAACAACTGCAGCAGGTGCTGCAACACGGCGACATCGTGATCGACGCGCAGGCGCTCGAGCGCGTCGACACCGCGGCGTTGCAGTTGCTGGTGCTGTTCCGGCGCGAGCTGGAACACAACGGCGGCGCGCTGGCCTGGCGCGGCACCAACGAGGTCCTGCACGAGGCCGCGGCCCTGCTCGGGCTGGAACAGTCATTGAACCTGCCGACGGCAACGTCGGCCTGATACGAGGTGGCAGCATGGCAAAGATTCTCGCGGTAGACGATTCGGCCTCGATGCGGGGCATGGTGGCCTTCACCCTGCGTGGCGCCGGCCACGAGGTGACCGAAGCGGAGAACGGCCAGCTGGCGCTGGACGCCGCGCGCGGCGGCGCGTTCGAGCTGGTGCTGGCGGACGTCAACATGCCGGTGATGGATGGCATCGCGATGGTGCGCCAGCTGCGCGCGCTGGATGCGTACAAGGGCGTGCCGATCCTGATGCTGACCACCGAGTCGCACACCGAGAAAAAAATGGAAGGCAAGGCCGCCGGCGCCACCGGCTGGCTGGTCAAGCCGTTCGACCCGGAACAGCTGCTGGCCACCGTCAAGCGCGTGCTCGGCTGAAGGAATACCGATGGGCGCCGTCGACCTGACCCAGTTCCACAAGACCTTCTTCGAGGAAAGCCTGGAAGGGCTGGACGCCATGGAAGCGGCGTTGCTCGCGCTGGATTCGGGCTCGACCGACCATGAGCTGGTGCACACCATCTTCCGTGCCGCGCACTCGATCAAGGGCGGCGCGGCCACCTTCGGCTTTGCCGAGGTGGCTGCGTTTACCCACGTGGCCGAATCGTTGCTGGAGGAAGTGCGCAGCGAACGTCGCGGCGTGGACGGCGAACTGATCGACCTGCTGCTGCGCTCGGTGGATTGCCTGCGCGCGATGCTCGACCACACCAGCCACGGCCTGCCCGCGGCCGACGCCGACAGCGAGGCGCTGCGCGGCGAACTGGTGCGCCTGGTCAGCGGCGAAGCGGCCCCCGCGCCGGCGGCGGCGACCCCCGCGGCAGCGAGCGTGGACGGCTGGGCGATCCGCTTCGTGGCCTTGCCGCATCTGTTGCAGACCGGCAACGATCCGCTGCGCCTGTTCCGCGAACTGCAGCAACTGGGGCAGCTCGACGTGTGCCGCGCCTTCGTGGTCGACGCGGCGCCGACGCAACTGGCCGAACTCGATCCGGGCCAGTGCTGGCTGGGCTGGGAATTGCGCCTGCATGGTGCCGTGGCGCGCGCCGAGGTGGCCGCGGTGTTCGACTGGGTCGAGGGCGACTGCGAGCTGACGATCGAGCCGATCGCCGCCGCGCCCGTTGCTCCCGCCGCGCCCGTTGGGGTCGCGCCGACCCTCGTCGCGCCACCGGTCGCCGCCCCCGCCGCCAGCCCCGCGCCCGCCAGCGCGCCGCGCCCGGTCCGCGAAACGGCGGCCGCGAGCAGCGAGGGCAGCTCGATCCGCGTCGGCATCGACAAGGTCGATGCGCTGATCAACATGATGGGCGAGCTGGTGATCACCCAGTCGATGCTCAGCGACATCGGCGAACATTTCCACCTCTCGCAGCTCGAACGCCTGCGCGAGGGCCTGCTGCAGCTGGAGCGCAACACGCGCGAGCTGCAGGAGAGCGTGATGCGCATCCGCATGCTGCCGATCGGTTCGGTGTTCAACCGCTTCCCGCGGCTGGTGCGCGACCTCGAGCGCAAGCTCGGCAAGCAGGTGAAGCTGGAACTGCACGGCGAGCACACCGAGCTGGACAAGACGGTGCTGGAAAAGATCGGCGATCCGCTGGTGCATCTGGTGCGCAATGCGATCGACCACGGCCTGGAATCGCCGGAGCAGCGCCGCGCCGCCGGCAAGAACGAAACCGGCACCTTGCGGCTGGACGCCTACCACGAAGGCGGCAACATCGTGGTGCAGATCAGCGACGACGGCGCCGGCCTCAACCGCGCCGCCATCGTGGCCAAGGCCGAGCAGCGCGGCCTGATCCGCCCCGGCCAGGAAGTGGACGATGCCGAAGTGGCCGAGCTGATCTTCCAGCCGGGCTTCTCCACCGCCGCGCAGGCCACCGACCTGTCCGGCCGCGGCGTGGGCATGGATGTCGTGCGCCGCAACGTGCGTGACCTCGGCGGCAGCGTCGGCGTGCGCAGCCAGAGCGGCAAGGGCAGCGTGTTCACCATCGCCCTGCCGCTCACGCTGGCCATCATCGACGGCCTGGTCACCGCGGTGGGCGAGGAGCGCTACATCGTGCCGCTGATCTCCATCGTCGAGTCGCTGCGGCTGCGCCCGGAGATGGTGCGCAAGATCGCCGGCGGCGGCGAGGTATTCCATTTCCGCAACGAGTACCTGCCGATCATGCGCCTGCACCGCGCGTTCGGCTGCAACGCGGCGATCACCGAGATCGAGCGCGGCATCGTGGTGGTGGTCGAGGAAGAGGGTCGCCGCGTGGGCCTGCTGGTGGACGACCTGCTCGGCCAGCAACAGGCGGTGGTGAAGTCGCTGGAGGCGCATTACCAGCGCGTGCAGGGCATTTCGGGCGCCACCATCCTCAGTGATGGTTCGGTGGCGCTGATCGTGGATGTGTGTGGCGTGGTGCGGTTGGGGCAGCGCGGCAAGGCGGCGGCCTGAACGTGCATGCCGCGACGGCGCCTGCAAGCGTCCTTCAAGAATGGCGACGACGAACCCGGATGCGTTCGCCGGCGAGTGTTACGGCGCCTCTGCGCGCCGCCCCGCGCGGTCATGGTGGCCGGCGGGCCTTCTCTTCGAGGTGTTCGAGATGTTGTCGGCGATACGCGGTTTCTTTGATCGGCTCAGCCTGAACGCACGGCTGGTGCTGGTCGTGTCGGTGGTCGTGCTGGGGCTGTTCGGCCTCACCGTGATGAATGCGCTGCAAAATCGCGCCGGTCAGATGGACGGGCTCCAGAGCCTGTTGCGCAGCCAGATCGAGTCGGCCGTGTCGGTGGCTGCCGCGTTCCACGAGCGCGCGGGCAAGGGCGAGTTCAGCGAGGCGGAGGCGCAGAAGCGCGCGCTCGCCCAGATCCACGACATGCAGTGGAACAAGGGTGCCGGCTACGTCTTCGCATTCGACGACAAGTACACGTTGACCTCGCACCCGGTGATGCTGGACAAGCTTGGCACCAGCGTGCGCGAGATGACCGACCAGAACGGCAAGCCGATCTTCCAGGCGATGCACGCCATCGACATGAAGGACGGCGGCGGGCTGACCTATTACGACTGGCTCAAGCCCAGCAGCAAGAAGATCGTGGGCAAGGTCACCTACTCCGAGCGCTATCAGCCGTGGGGTATGCACTTCGGCGCCGGCGCCTATTTCGACGACATCGATGCGCAGTTCCGCCAGACCCTCGCACTGAACCTGGGCAAGGCGGGATTGCTGGCATTGCTGGTGATCGGGCTGGTGTGGCTGTCGATGCGCAGCATCCGTCGCAGCATCGGCGGCGAGCCGGGTTTCGCGGTGGCCATGGCCACGCGCATCGCCAACGGCGACCTGGGCAAGGACGACGGTGGCAAGACGTTTGCAGCCGGCAGCCTGCTGGCCGAATTGGCCCGCATGCGCGACCGGCTGACCGGCATCGTGGGCGAAGTGCAACATGGCTCGGAGGCGGTGAGCAGTGCAGCGCAGCAGATCGCCAAGGGCAACGACGACCTCAGCCAGCGCACGCAGGAGCAGGCCTCCAGCCTGGAGGAAACCGCCGCCTCGATGGAGGAGATGACCTCCACCGTGAAACAGAACGCCGAGAACGCCAGCTACGCCAACCAGCTTGCCAGCGGCGCGCGCGAGCAGGCCGAGCGCGGCGGCGAGGTGGCCGCGCAGGCGGTGGCGGCGATGGACGAGATCAATGCCTCCAGCCGCAAGATCGCCGACATCGTGGGGCTGATCGACGAGATCGCGTTCCAGACCAACCTGCTGTCGCTCAACGCCGCGGTGGAAGCCGCGCGTGCCGGCGAGCAGGGCCGCGGCTTCGCCGTGGTGGCCAGCGAGGTGCGCAGCCTGTCCCAGCGCAGCGCGGCGGCGGCGAAGGAGATCAAGGGGCTGATCAACGAAAGCGTGCAGCGGGTGCAGGCCGGCAGCGCGCTGGTCGACCAGTCCGGCGCGGCGCTGACCGGCATCGTGGAGAGCGTCAAGAAAGTCACCGACATCGTTGCCGAGATCGCCGCGGCCAGCCACGAGCAGTCCGCCGGCATCGACCAGGTCAACCGCGCCGTGATGCAGATGGACGAGGTCACCCAGCAGAACGCGGCGCTGGTCGAGGAAGCCGCCGCCGCCGCGCGGGCGATGCAGGAACAGGCGCTGGAACTGCAGCGGCAGATGAGGTTCTTCCAGCTCGGCGGCGCACCGTCCGATGCGCAAGCGCCCGTCGCGGCGCCGGAATCGGCACGCGTGGTGGAGCTGCCGCGCAAGGCGGTGGCTCGTGCTGCCGAGCCGGCGCCGCGGCGCGCGGCGGCCGCCGGCGCCTGGACCGAGTTCTGATTCTCCGTTTCGCGGTCCTCCCACGGGCGCTTGCCTGCCAGCGGCCGCCCGATGGCGGGACCGCGCCCGTCTTCCGCACGGCGCGGCAGCAGCGGCCGCGTCCCCTTTCCGCTCAAGTTTCCTGTCGCCGTGCCGACACAGGTGATGGCGGCACGGCGACCGCAATCGCCCATCACGAGGTAGCAGGCTCATGCACGAGAACACCGATGGCGCGGCACCGACGGTGCAGCAGCTGACGTTCAACCTGGCGGGCGAGGAGTACGGCGTCGACATCCTGTCGGTGCGCGAGATCCGCGGCTGGTCGCGCGTGACGCGCATCCCGCAGACGCCCGACCACCTGCTCGGCGTGCTCAACCTGCGCGGCGCGATCGTGCCGATCATGGACCTGCGCCTGCGCTTCGGCCTGGAGCGCGAGAGCTATGGCGACAGCACGGTGGTGATCATCGTGGCGGTCGCCGAGCGGTTGTTCGGCATCGTGGTGGATGCCGTTTCCGACGTGGTCGACATCGACCCGTCCGCGATCAAGCCGGTGCCCGACATGGGCGCCGTCGTGGACACCCGCTACCTGAAAGGTCTGGCCACCCATGTCGAACGCATGGTGATGCTGCTGGACGTGGACAAGCTGATGCGTCCGGAAGACGTGGAAACCCTGGACGCGGCGTTGCCGCATGTCCGCGAAGTCGAAGTTGCCGCCTGAATCGGGGAATGCTCATGAAGATCAAGAAAGTGCTGGCACGTTTCGCCAAGGTGCCCACCCTCACCGTCAAGGCGCGCCTGATCGGCGTGTTCGCTCTGCTCGGCGCGATGCTGGTGGCCGGTGCGGCGATCGGCCTGGGCGTGATGTCCTGGCAGAACGAAGGCATGCGCACGAGTTACGAGGAGGCGATGGTGCCGGCCAGCCTGATGGGCCAGCTGCGCGCCAAGTCGCTGCTGAATTTCATCGTGCTGGGCGAGGCCGCCGGCGCGATCGACAAGCCCAACCAGGTGAAACAGAAGGTCGCCGAGTCCGAGCAGATCCAGAAGGATATCGCGGCGGTCAACAAGCAACTGGCCGCCATTCATCTGAGCCCGGAGGTCGCCAAGAAATACAAGGACTACAACGACACCACGGGGGATTACAGCGATGCGCTGAAGGAGATCTACGACGGCCTCAATTCCAGCGACACCGGCACCGCCGACATGATGGACATGCAGCTGCGCCCGTTGCTGATGATGCGCCAGGACGCACTGGACAAGCTGGTCACCGCGCAGAGCGACGAAGTGCGTGACATCTACCAGTCGCAGGTCAAGCGCTACCGCTTCGTGCAGACCACCACGCTGGCGGCGCTGATCGCCGGCCTGCTGCTGGCGCTGTTCGTCGCGGTGCGGCTGATCCGCTCGATCACCGGCGCCTTGCACCATGCGGTGAAGATCGCCGACCAGATCGGCGAGGGCAAGCTGGGCCATGACATACGCGTGAACCGCAAGGACGAGTTCGGTCGCCTGCTGCTCGCCTTCCGCAACATGGACCAGCACCTCAGCGAGATCGTGGGCGAAGTGCGGCTTGGCTCGGATGCGGTGAGCACGGCCGCCCAGCAGATCGCCCGCGGCAACGACGACCTCAGCCAGCGCACGCAGGAACAGGCCTCCAGCCTGGAGGAAACCGCTTCGTCGATGGAGGAGATGACTTCCACCGTGAAGCAGAATGCGGAGAACGCCAGCCACGCCAACCAGCTCGCCCGTGGTGCGCGCGAACAGGCCGAACGCGGCGGTGAAGTGGCCGGCAAGGCGATCGCGGCGATGACCGAGATCGACGCCTCCAGCCGCAAGATCGGCGACATCGTGGGGCTGATCCAGGAGATCGCCTTCCAGACCAACCTGCTGGCGCTCAACGCGGCGGTGGAAGCGGCGCGCGCCGGCGAGCAGGGCCGCGGCTTCGCCGTGGTGGCCACCGAGGTGCGCAGCCTGGCCCAGCGCAGCGCCGGCGCTGCAAAGGAGATCAAGGGCCTGATCAGCGACAGCGAGGAAAAGGTGCGTACCGGTTCCGAGCTGGTCAACCAGTCAGGCAAGGCGCTGGCCGAGATCGTCGACAGCGTGAAGAAAGTCACCGACATCGTGGCCGAGATCGCCGCGGCCAGCCATGAGCAGTCTGCCGGCATCGACCAGGTCAACAACGCCGTGATGCAGATGGACGAGATGACCCAGCAGAACGCCGCGCTGGTCGAGGAAGCCTCGGCCGCTGCCCGCGCGATGCACGAGCAGGCCGACGAACTGGCACGCCAGGTGGCGTTCTTCCAGGTCGCCGACAGCGGCCAGGCGGCGCCGGCCAAGGCGCCGGTCGCGGCCGCCGCCGCGGTGGAGACTGCCGCGGTATTGGCCGCCGTGCGCAAGGCGCAGCCGGCACGCGCGATGGCCGAGGCGGACGCCGCCGCGGCTGGTGCGTGGAAGGAGTTCTGAGCATGAACGCGACGGTCGACATGCCCGTCGCCGAGCTCGCCGGCGGTCCGCGCCTGGGCGACAGCGAGTTCGAGTTCCTGCGCAAGTTCGTCTACACCCACTGCGGCATCTCGCTGGGCGAGCACAAGCGGCAACTGGTGCAGGGGCGGCTGTTCCGTCGCCTGCGCGCGCTTGGCCTGCAGCAGTTCAGCAGCTATTGCGAGCTGCTGCAGCGCGATCCGCAAAGCGAACTGGGCGAACTGGCCAGCGTCATCAGTACCAATGTGACCTCGTTCTTCCGCGAGGTGCACCACTACGACCTGCTGGTTGCCGAGCTGCTGCCGCGCTGGCTGGGAGACAAGCGTCGCAGCGGCGAGCGCCTGCGCATCTGGTCGGCGGGCTGCTCCACCGGCGAGGAGCCCTACGCGCTGGCGATGGTGCTGGCCGAGGCGATCGAGCAGCACGGCGCCAGCGGCGTGGACGCGAAGATCCTCGCCACCGACCTCTCGCCGCAGGCGCTGGAGACCGCGCGCCGCGGCGTCTATCCGCTGGACCGCCTCGGCGGCATCAGCGACGCCCATCGCCGCCGCTGGATGCTGCGCGGCTCGGGCGAGTACGAAGGCCTCGCCAGCGTGCATCCGACGCTGCGCGAGCTGGTCACCATCCAGCCGTTGAACCTGCTCCACGAATGGCCGATGAAGGGCCCGTTCGACGCGATCTTCTGCCGCAACGTGGTGATCTATTTCGACCAGCCGACCAAGCAGCGCCTGTTCCGTCGCTACGCGGAGCTGTTGCCGGTCGGCGGCTACCTGTTCCTGGGCCACAGCGAGTCGCTGCACGGCATCAGCGAGGATTTCGAACTGATCGGCCGCACGGTCTACCGGAAACGCGGTTGATGGACGTGCAGCTGGCCGATCGACGCAAGGCGCCCGCGATTTCGGCGGCACCGCCGGGCTTCGAGCACCTGCGGCGCTTCTGGGACCCGGCGCAGGGCTGCATGACGGTCAAGGTGCTTCCCGGCGAGTTCTACGTCAGCGACCAGGAAGAAATGCTCAGCACCGTGCTGGGCTCGTGCGTCTCCGCCTGCATCCACGACGTGCGCCGCGGCATCGGCGGCATGAACCATTTCATGCTGCCCGAACCGGTCGGCGAGCGCGACAACTGGTCCTCCACCGTGGGCCGCGCGGCCCGCTACGGCTCGGACGCGATGGAGCAGCTGATCAACGCGATCCTCAAGGCCGGCGGCCAGCGCGCCGACCTGCGCGTGAAGGTATTCGGCGGCGGCCGCGTGCTGGCGCGCATGAGCGACGTGGGCCAGCGCAACATCGAGTTCGTGCGCCGCTACATCACGGCGGAGAACCTGGAGCTGGTGGCGTCGGATCTCGGCGACGTGTTCCCGCGCCAGGTGCAGTTCTTCCCGCACAGCGGCCGCGCCCGCGTGCGCCTGCTCCGGCGCAGCGACGACGTGGCGCTGGTGGCCGGCGAGAGCGGTTACCTCAAGCGTTTGGCAAACGATCCGATAAAGGGTGAGGTGGAGCTGTTCTAGTGGCGGCGGCGGGGGCCGGAAGTGGCCGCACTGCTTCCGCCTCCGCGCTCGCGGCTCGTTTCGCACCACCCTCGACAAGACAAGGCAGAGAAGCAGGCAATGACAAGGGTGCGCGTTCTGGTGATCGACGATTCCGCATTGGTGCGCAAGCTGATGTCGACGATGCTTGCCTGCGATCCGGAGATCGAGGTGGTCGGCGCTGCCGCCGACCCGCTGATCGCCCGCGAGAAGATCAAGCAGCTCAACCCCGACGTGCTGACCCTTGACGTGGAGATGCCGCGCATGGACGGCATCACCTTCCTGGAAAACCTGATGCGGCTGCGGCCGATGCCGGTGGTGATGGTGTCGTCGCTGACCGTGGAAGGCGCCGACGTTACCTTGCGCGCGCTGGAAATGGGCGCGGTGGATTTCTTCGCCAAGCCCGACCACGACCTGGCCAGCCGCTTCGGCGAATGCGCGCAGGAGATCTGCGACAAGGTGAAGCTCGCCGCGCGCACCCGCCCGCGCGCGCGGACCACGGTGCGCAAGCTGGACGTGGCGCCGCGCCTGTCTGCCGACGCCGTGCTGCCGCGGGCACAGACCGCCGGCAGCCGCGGCGGCAGTCCGATCATCGCCATCGGCGCCTCCACCGGCGGCACCGAGGCGGTGCGCGTGGTGCTGGAGGCGATGCCGCCGGATGCGCCGCCGATCCTGGTCACCCAGCACATCCCGGCTGCGTTCAGCGGCCCGTTCGCCGCGCGCATGGATCGCTGCTCGGCGATGCGCGTGTGCGAGGCGCAGGATGGCCAGCCGATCCAGTCCGGCCATGCCTACATCGCCCCCGGCAGCCACCACCTGCTGGCGATGTGGGATGGCGCGAAATATGTCTGCCGCCTGCACGACGGCCCGCCGGTGAACCGGCACAAGCCCAGCGTGGACGTGCTGTTCCGTTCGCTGGCCGCCAGCGCGGGCGCGGCCACGCTTGCCGTGCTGTTGACCGGCATGGGCGACGACGGCGCCCGCGGCCTGCTGGAACTGCGCCAGGCCGGTGCCGCCACGCTGGTGCAGGACGAGGCCAGTTCGGTGGTGTGGGGCATGCCCGGTGCTGCCTGGAAACTCGGTGCCGCCGGCGAAATGCTGCCGCTGGACCACATCGCGCCGCGCCTGCTGGCGCTGGCGCGCCAACCGCTAGCCGGCGCCATGCGCGCCTGATCCGGGGATTCGATCATGACTTTCACGCCCTCCCTTCTTGCCGGACGCCCGCTTGCCGGCGTCGCCGCCAGCGCGCTGGCGCTTGGGCTGTCGCTGCTGTGGCATCCGGCCTGGCTGGCGCCGCTGCTGGTGGTGCTGCTGACCGTGGTGTGGATCGTGGAGACCTGCCACCGCGCCGAACCGGCCGCCGAACCGGTACCGGCCATCCATGCCGGGCCGGTGCGCGAGGCGCTGGAAGACGTGCGCGGCGCGCTGGTCGACGAACTCGGCCACGCCAGCCGCGAACTGCACCAGGGCCTGGGCCTGCTGCGCGATGCCGTCTCCGAGCTCGGCGGCGGCTTCGACGGCCTCTCCAACAAGACCGCGCTGCAGCAGTCGCTGCTCAAGCAGATCATCGAGGTGCAGGACGGCGGCGTGTCGATCCAGGATTTCGCCAGCCGCACCGGCGACCTGCTGGAGCACTTCGTCGGCATGATCGTGCAGATGTCGCGCGAGAGCCTGCGCATCGTCTACCGCATCGACGGCATGGCCAAGGAGATGGATGCGGTGTTCGGCCTGCTGAAGAACGTCAACACGATCGCCGAGGAAACCAACCTGCTGGCGCTCAACGCCGCGATCGAGGCGGCGCGCGCGGGCGAATCCGGCCGCGGCTTTGCCGTGGTGGCCGGGGAGATCCGCAACCTGGCCAGCAACTCCAACCAGTTCAACGAACAGATCGGCAGCCACGTCGAACGGGCGCGCGCAGCGATGGAGCAACTGCGCGGCCTGGTCGGCACGATGGCCTCGCAGGATCTCAACGTGGCGCTGTCGGCCAAGGGCGGCATCGACGCGATGATGGCCCACGTCACCGAGAGCGACGCGCGCACCAGCGCGGTGGCCGACCAGGTGGTGGAGATCAACCGCGGCCTGGGCAGCGACGTCTCCACCACGATCCGCTCGCTGCAGTTCGAGGACATCCTGAGCCAGCTGATCACGCAGACCCGCGCGCGGCTGGTGGAACTGCAGGAAATCACCGCCGATTGCACCCGCGACATCGAAGAGCTGGCCTGCGCATCGATGGACGCCGAGGCGCTGGACGAGCGCGCGCGACGCGTGCGTTCACGCCTCGCGGTACAACGCGAAAAGGCGCGCCTGCGCTCGCGCGGCCCGGCCCTGCAAAGCAGCATGGACGCCGGCGAAATCGAACTTTTCTGAGGATTGGCCATGATTGTTCACCACGACAGCGAAAGCGATTGCCTCAGCCTGCAACTGGGCGAGCGCTTCGATTTCAGCATCCACCGCGAGTTCCACGACGCCTGCCTCGGCGCCGGCCGCGTGGCACGCAGCTACCTGATCGATCTGGCCGAAGTCACCCACATGGACAGCTCCGCGCTGGGCATGCTGTTGCTGCTGCGCGAACACGCCGGCGCGGACCACGCGGACATCCGCATCGTCAACGCCGGCACCGAACTGCGCGGCACCCTGCGCGTGGCGGGTTTCGACAAGCTGTTTGTGTTGCATTGAGGGGCGAGGGATCAGCTTCAAGAGAGCCCTGTCCCCCGCGGCATTTCCCGCAGGAGCCCGCTCGCGGGCGATCCTTTGCGAGTCCCCGCCCTGATCCCCAATCCGGACAAGAGAGCATCGCCCGCGAGCGCGCTCCTGCGGGACTCACACAGTAAAAAGGCTCCCGAGGGAGCCTTTTTTGCTGTTGATGGAAACCGGCAGGTTTACCAGGAGCGCACCTTCACCACGCTGGCGGTGAAGCTGGCGATGTTGCGCTCGTAATGGAACAGGCGGCCGAGGTCGAACGACACCGACTGGCCCGGGGTGATGTTGGAGGTGCCGGCCGGCCAGGCCTGCTTGGACTGCAGGACGTTGCCCGCGTCGTCCTTCAGCTCGATGCGGATCTGCGCCGCCGACGGCGTGGCGCAGCTGTTCACCAGCTGGCCGCGCAGGCTCAGCTTGCCGGCCAGGCCGCTGGCGGCCGACGGGGTGAACTCGGTGATGGCGAAATCCTTGACGGTGCACTCGGCGTGGACCGCCATCGGCGCCAGCAACAAAGCGGTGGTCATGAGCAGAGTTTTCATGGGTCGATGCATCCCCTGGGGTTTTGTGGTGAGTACTACCGTGTTCGGCCGGCGCGGGAAAATCTTTAGCCCCGCGCCACATCGCCGCCGGAGCGGGACGGCGGGACAGGGCCCGGCAGGGGGCGCCGCGGCAGCGCGGGCGGGCGCGGATCAGGTCGTCAGCGGGGTCGAACGGGCGTCACAGCCACTTGTTGCGCTTCAGGGCCGCGTAGATGCCGCCCACCACGCCGGCCATCACCACGATGATCGCCGGGTATGCCCACGGCTGACCCAGCTCGGGCATGTGCTGGAAGTTCATGCCGTACCAGCTGGTGAGCAGGGTCGGCGCGGCCAGCATGGCGGCCCAGCCGGCGAGTTTCTTCATCACCTCGTTCTGGCCGAAGGTGACCAGCGAGAGGTTGACGTTGATCGCGGCGGTGAGCATTTCGCGCATTGCGCTGATCGATTCGTTGACGCGGAACACGTGGTCGTAGACGTCGCGGAAGTAGGGCCGCAGCTCGTCGGGGATCAGACCCTGGTGCAGCCGCACCAGCTGGCTGGTGATGTCCTGCAGCGGGGCCACGGCCAGACGAAGCGTCATCAGGTCGCGCTGCATGTCGTAGAGCCGGTGCACCGTGCTGCGCTTGAAGGTCTCGGCGAAGATGTCCTGCTCGAGCAGGCCCAGCTCTTCGCGGAAGTCGCGCACGATCGGCAGCAGGTTGTCGACGATCAGGTCGAGCACGCCGTAGAGACCATAGCTGGGTCCGTTGGCGAGCAGCTCGGGCACGTTCTCGCAGGCGCGCCGCGCCGGGGCGTACGACAGCGAGGCACCGTGGCGCACGGTGACCAGGTAGCGCGCGCCGAGGAAGATCTGCGTCTCGCCGAACTTCAGCTCGGCCTCGATCAGCTGCGCGGTCTGCACCACCAGGAACAGCGAGTCGCCGTAGGTCTCGATCTTGGTGCGCTGGTGGGCGGTGTGCGCGTCCTCGATCGCCAGGTCATGCAGGCAGAACTCCTCCTGCAGTTTTTCCAGCAGCGGCTCGTCCGGCTCGTGCAGGCCGACCCAGACGAAGGTGTCCGGCGCTGCCAGCACGTCGCTGATGGCGTCCAGGCTGATTTCGCCGAGGCGCGTGCCGTCGCGTTGGTAGGCGATGCAGTTGACCACCATCGGTTCGGCAACGGGCGCAAGTGCAGCAGGCGATGGCGAGGTCGGGAGCATGCCCCATGATGCCGTGCCCGTCGTGGCGGGGCAACGCGCGCGGGGTCAGCGGTTGCGGCGCAGGCCCCACGCCAGCGCCAGCCAGCACGGCAGCGCGAACAGCAGCCACGGCTGGTTCTGCTGCACCGTGCCGGGCAGCAGGTGCAGCGCGAGCGCGGCGAGCATGGCCAGCAACTGCAGCACGATCAGGCCGTCGACGAAGCGCGAGGCGGCGAAGCCGCGACGCGTGCGCCACAGCGTGGGCAGCAGCAGCCACGCCAACGGATTGAACAGCAGCAGGTTGGCGTTGGCCCAGGCGGAGTGGTGCGTGGTCAGCGTCCACAGGCCCAGCAACACCACGCCGACAAGACCGGCCAGCAGCAGGAACAGCGTGCCGAGCAGGGCATGGCCGAGCGGCCACCACAGCCGCGTGGCCAGCAGCAACGCACCCAGCAGCAGGCCCGCCGCGCCCAATGGCATGCGCAGGTCGGGCGGCGAGGCCGGCGGCGGAACGAGGCGGTTGGGCGACACCACGCGCTCGTCCTTTACCAGCGGTCGGCTGTCGCCGCCCGGCCCGGTGATCTGCACGTGGCGCAATTGCGTTTGCAGGACGGCGGGCAGGAAACTCTCCTGCCACGCCGTCAACGGCTGGTCGGCGTAGGGCCCCAGGCCCAGGTCCAGCATCAGCATCAGCCAGGGTTGCGCGCTCATCAGCCGCACCGTCTGCTGGCGATAGGTGAATTCGCCAGCACGCGCCTGCAACTGGCTTTTCACGGCGCCGTCGAGTGCGCGATCGAAGGCGTCGCGCACGCGGGTGGTGCAGTTGTCGGCGTAGTAGTCGTAGTCGTAGACGGCGTTCTGCGGGCGCAGGTTCCACAGCAGGTCGTCGCGCAGGCGGGCGGCCTGGTCGGCGTCCAGCGCCAGCCGTTGGCGTGTCACCGAGCGGCCGACTTCGGCGTAGTAGGCCTCCTCCGGCGCGCTGGCTTCGGCGTCCATCATGTAATGCATGCGGCCGCGCGCGAAGTTGAGGAGAAAGTTCTTTTCCTCGAAGTCGAACACGCCGTAGTTGAAATTGACCGACTCGCCCGAGACCCGATCGCGCACCTCGATGGCGTCGTGGCCGAAGCGCTCCCAGTAGATGTCGCCGGGGCCGTAGGTCACCAGCGACACCTCGAGGTCGGTACCGGGCGCCTCGGCGATGCCGGCGTGCGCCGGTGCCAGTGCGGTGAGCACGAGCAGGGCGAACATGACGGCGATTCGGCGGAGCGGGTCCATGCGCCGGATCAGGAGGCCAGCAGGCCGGGTTGCCGGACCACGCGGAACTGCTGCACGCGGCGGTCGTCCGCCGCGGTGACGTGGAACAGGTAGTCGCCCATCGCGACTTCTTCGCCGACCTCGGGCAGGTGGCCGAATTCGGCGGTGACCATGCCGCCGACGGTGTCGTATTCCTCGTCGGGGAAGCCGGCGCCGGTCTGCTCGTTGAAATCCTCGATCGGGGTCAGCGCGCTCACCAGCCAGTCGCCGCCGGGCTGTTCGTGCATCAGCTCGGGTTCTTCCTCGTCGTCGTGCTCGTCGTCGATCTCGCCGACGATTTCCTCCAGCACGTCCTCGATGGTCACCAGGCCGGCCACGCCGCCGTATTCGTTGACCACCAGCGCCATGTGGTTGCGGCTCAGGCGGAACTCCTCCAGCAGCACGTTGAGCTTCATCGACTCGGGGATCAGCACGGCCGGGCGCAGGATCGAGCGGATGTCGAAGTGTTCGGTCGCGCCGAAGTACTTCAGCAGATCCTTGGCCAGCAGAATGCCGAGGATCTCGTCCTTGTCCTCGCCGTGCACGGGGAAACGCGAGTGGCCGGATTCGACCACGGTAGCCAGCAGGTCGGACAGGGTGGAGTCCGCCGCGAGCATCACGATCTGCGCGCGCGGCACCATGACATCGTCGACATCCAGCTCGGTGACCTTGATCGCCCCCTCGACCATGGTGAGGGTGTCGACGGAGAGCAGACCGTTGCTCTGCGCGGCGCGCAGCTCCTCAAGCAACTCGTTGCGGTTGCGCGGCTCGCCGGAAAACAGGTGGCCCAGTCGATCCCACCAGGTGCGGTGGGCCGGGCCGCTGGTACTGCCAGGGTCGTCGTTCATCACTCGTTGAAAATCAGCCCGGACGCGGGCGGAAGCTTGATTCTAGCGGAAAAATCCATCCCGGCCCGGCAGGGGCGCACGGTATGCGCGATCGCCCGGGGGCCGCGCAGGGCGGGCACGGCCCGTCATCGTCGTACGGCGAAATGGCGGCGGGCCGGGTCCGCCCTGCAGCATTCAGGTGTACGGGTCGGCGATGCCGAGGCCGGCCAGGATGCGTGTTTCCAGCGCTTCCATGGCCTCGGCCTCGGTCTCCACGATGTGGTCGTAGCCGAGCAGGTGCAGCACGCCGTGTACCGTGAGATGGGCCCAGTGGTCGCGCGGCAATTTGCCCTGTTCGGCGGCCTCGCGCAGCACCACCGGCGCGCAGATCGCCAGATCCCCGATCAGCGGCAGCACCACGCCGGGCGGCAGCTCGGCGGGGAACGACAGCACATTGGTGGCGTAGTCCTTGCCGCGGTAGTCGCGGTTGAGCGTACGGCCCTCTGCGGCATCGACGATGCGGATGGAAAGCTCGGCCGGCTTGCGCCGTTTGGCTCCGCGCAAGGCCGCCTCGACCCAGCGGCGGAAGCTGGCCGGTGCGGGCAGGCCGGCCCGCGGCACGGCGTAGCCGAGGTGGACAAGGGTGGGAATAGGGAATAGGGAATGGGGAATGGCAAGAGCGGGGCGAGGCATGTCTGGGCGTCCGAAGCGGAGATTGGGAGTCAGTGCTTTTCCCTATTCTCTATTCCCGATTCCCCATTCCCTGCCTCCTCGAACGCCTCGTAGGCGCGCACGATCTTGGCCACCAGCGGATGGCGCACCACGTCGCGCGAGGTGAAGAAGGTGAAGCTGATGCCGGCCACGCCGCGCAGCACTTCGATCGCCTGGCGCAATCCGGAGCGCGTGTTGCGCGGCAGGTCGACCTGGGTGACGTCGCCGGTGATCACCGCCACCGTGCCGAAGCCGATCCGGGTGAGGAACATCTTCATCTGCTCGACCGTGGTGTTCTGCGCCTCGTCGAGGATCACGTAGGAATCGTTCAGGGTGCGTCCGCGCATGTACGCCAGCGGCGCGATCTCGATCACGTTGCGCTCGATCAGCTTGGCCACCTTCTCGAAGCCGAGCATCTCGTACAGCGCGTCGTACAGCGGACGCAGGTAGGGATCGACCTTCTGTGACAGATCGCCGGGCAGGAAGCCCAGCTTCTCGCCGGCCTCCACCGCCGGGCGCACCAGGATCAGCCGCTGCACCCGGTTCGCCTCCAGCGCCTCGACCGCGCTGGCCACGGCCAGGTAGGTCTTGCCGGTGCCGGCCGGGCCCACGCCGAAGTTGATGTCGTGGCTGGCGATGGCGTGCAGGTAGCGCGCCTGGTTCGGGCCGCGGCCCTTGATCACGCCGCGCTTGACCTTGATGACCACTTCCTGGGCGCCTTCGGCGGCCGACTCGGTGATCGCGTCGATGCCCGATTCGGCCAGATGCAGGTTGATCTTCGCGCCGGTCAGCGCCTCGCCGGCGGTGCTGGCGTACAGCGCGCGCAGCACATTTTCGGCGGCGCGCGCCGGCGGGTTCTCGCCGATCACCTGGAAGATGCTGCCGCGGTGGTTGATCTCCACGCCGAGGCGCAGCTCGATCTGGCGCAGGTGCTCGTCGAACGGCCCGCACAGGTTGGCGAGGCGGGCGTTGTCGTCGGGGTCGAGGGTGAAGTCGCGCTGGTTGAGTTCGCTCATAGGGGCGCGAGCGTAGCGCGCAGGCGCCGGAAGGACCATGCCGGTGGCGGTCGGCGCTGATGGGTTTGCAAATAATTAAACGATGAATTAATTTAGGCTCATGACTATTTCAGGCAAACGCGCAAAACCGCCGCGCCGCGCCGGACGCCCCAGCGGCGACGACCAGGATCTGCGCCGGCATCTGCTGGATGCGGCGTTGGGGCAGTTCGCGCGCACAGGCATCGCCGCCACCTCGTTGCGGGCAATCGCCACCGAGGCGGGCGTTACCCCGGCGATGCTGCATTACTACTTCGGCGACAAGGCGCGGCTGCTGCATGCCGTGATCGACGAGCGCCTGCTGCCGGCGCTGGCGCCGCTGCGCGCGCAGCTGGAGCACGCCGGCGGTGACCCGGTCGCGTTGACCGAAGCATTCGTGCGCGGGATCAGCGACGTCGTGGCAAGCCATCCCTGGCTGCCGCCGCTGTGGGTGCGCGAAGTGCTGTGCGAGGGCGGTGCGCTGCGTGAGGTACTGTTCGACCGCGCCGTGCCGGGCGTGCCGCAGCTGCTGGCGCAACGCTTCGCCGCGGCGCAGGCAAATGGACGGCTGAACCCGGCGCTGGACCCACGCCTGCTGGTCGTCTCGCTGGTCGGCCTGACCCTGTTCCCTGCTGCCGGTGCGCCGATCTGGCGACGCGCATTCGATGCCGAGTCACTCGGCCCCGAGACCATGCTTCAACACACGCTGGCCTTGCTGGGGCAGGGCGTCGGCACGACGAAACGTGGAGAACCCGCATGAAGTTCACGACCGTGATCTGCCAGTCGCTGGCGGCGCTGGTGCTCGTCGTTCCCGCTGGTTGCAGCAAGCGGGTGCCGCAGGCGCTGGGTACGCTCGAGTTCGACCGCATCACGCTGCCGGCGCCGGCCGCCGAGCGCATCGTGGCGATCGACGTGCGCGAGGGCGAGCAGGTCAGGGCGGGCCAGCCGCTGCTGCAACTGGACCCCGCGCATACCCGCGCCCAGCTCGCAGCGGCCCAGGCCCAGCTGGAGCAGCAACGCGAACTCCTGGCCGAACTCCAGGCCGGGCCGCGCCGCGAGGACATCGCCAAGGCTCGCGCGAATCTGGCCGCGGTGCAGGCGCAGGCACGCGAGGCGCGGGCTTATTACGCGCGGCTGGCGTCCCTGAAAGGCAATGGTTACGTGGCCGCGGCCGATCTCGACCGCGCCCGCGCCGCGGCGGGCAACGCCGAGGGTCAGACATCGGCCGCACGCGCAGCGCTCGACGAGTTGTTGCACGGCACGCGTCCGGAGCAGCTCGCCCAGGCGCAAGCCGCGGTCGCGGCGGCGGAGGCGCAAATGAGCGCGCAGCAGGTGCTGCTGGGCAAGCTGGCCGTCGTGGCGCCGCGCGCCGGGCGCATCGACGCTCTGCCGTACCGGCTGGGCGACCAGGCGCCGGTCGGCGCGCCGCTGGCGATCCTGCTGGCCGGCGACGCGCCGTACGCGCGCATCTACGTGCCGGTGCAGCAGCGCGCAGGCATGCACGTCGGCGACGCCATCGACGTGTTCGTGGCCGACCGCGAAAAACCTTATGCCGGCAAGCTGCGCATGATCCGCAGCGAACCGGACTTCACCCCGTACTACGCACTGATCGGCGACGACGCGGCGCGGCTCAGCTATCTCGCCGAAGTCGCGCTGGGTGCGGACGCGGCGGAACTGCCCGCCGGCCTGCCGGTGCGCGTCGAGTTCCGCGGACCGGCGAAATGAATGCCGGCGCCGAAGGCGTGGCGATCCGCGCCCGCGGTTTGACCCGGCGCTTCGGCAAGCTGGTGGCGGTCGATCACGTCGACCTCGACGTGCCGGCGCGGCGCGTCTACGGCTTCCTCGGGCCGAACGGCTCGGGCAAGTCCACCACCATCCGCATGCTGTGCGGCTTGCTCACGCCAAGCGAGGGCGAGATCGAGGTGCTCGGCCTGAAGATTCCGGCGCAGGCCGACGAATTGCGTTCGCACATCGGCTACATGACACAGAAGTTCTCGCTGTTCGAGGACCTCGGCGTGCGCGAGAACCTGGAGTTCCTCGCCGCCATCCAGGGCGTGCCGAAGACGAAGACGAAACGCCGCGTCGACGAGCTGATCGAGCAATACCACTTCGGCGATCGCCAGCGGCAACTGGCCGGCACCCTCAGTGGCGGCCAGAAGCAGCGCCTGGCGCTGGCCTGTGCGGTGCTGCACGAGCCGCAATTGCTGTTTCTCGACGAGCCGACCAGCGCGGTCGACCCGGAATCGCGCCGCGATTTCTGGGAAAAACTCTTCGAGCTGGCCGATGCCGGCACCACGCTGCTGGTCTCCACCCACCTGATGGACGAGGCCGAGCGCTGCCACCGGTTGGCCATCCTCGACCGCGGCGCACTGGTCGCCGACGGCACGCCGCGCGAGCTGACTGCGCAACTGGAAGGGCGCACCTTCACCGTCGAAACGGACGACCCGCGGGCCGCCCAGCGCGCGCTCGCCGGCGTGGCGGGCGTGCTCGGCGTGGCCCAGGTCGGCAACATCCTGCGCGTGCTGACCGACGCCGACGGCGCCACGCCGGACATGGACAAGGCGCTGGCGACGACGGGGCACCAGGCCGCGCTGACGGCGACGCCGCCGAATCTCGAAGACGTGTTCGTCGCCGCCACGCGCCGCGACGCGGAGCGCGCCGCATGAACGGGCGGCGGCTGTGGGCGATCGTGGTCAAGGAGCTGCGCCAGCTGCGCCGCGACCGCATCACGCTGGCGATGGTGGTGGGCATCCCGGTGATCCAGCTGGTGCTGTTCGGCTACGCGATCAACACCAACCTGCGCGGACTCGACGCGGGCATCGTCGACCAGGCGAACACCGCCGGTTCGCGCGCATTGGTGATGGACATGCTCGCCACCGGCGTGGTGGCGCCGGTGGCGCAGGCGGACACGCCGCAGGAGCTGATGGCGATGATCCGCCGCGGGCAGGTCGGCATCGGCATCGTGGTGCCGCCGGATTTCGAGCGCCGCCGCATCGACGGCCGGGCGGTGGCGCAGATCCTGGTCGACGGCAGCGATACGGCGGTGCAGGCCGCCGCCGCGCAACTGATGCAGGTGCCGATCGACAGCGCCGCACCCGACATGCGTGCGCCGGCCACCAGCACGCCGGTCGGCGGGCGGATCAGCATGGTCGCCTTCTACAACCCGCAGCGGCGCTCGGCAGTCAACATCGTGCCCGGGCTCATCGGCGTGATCCTGACCATGACGATGGTGCTGTTCACCGCCATCGCGATCGTGCGCGAACGCGAGCGCGGCAACATGGAGCTGCTGATCGCCACGCCGCTGACCAGCTCGGAGCTCATGATCGGCAAGGTGCTGCCGTACGTGGCGATCGGCCTGGTGCAGACCAGCGTGATCCTGGCGCTCGGCACGTGGCTGTTCGCGGTGCCGATCCTGGGCAGCGTGCTCGACGTGTACCTGGCGTCGGGCCTGCTGATCCTCGCCAACCTTGCATTGGGCCTGCTGATCTCGACGCGTGCGCAGTCGCAGTTCCAGGCGATGCAGATGACGTTCTTCGTGTTCCTGCCGTCGATCCTGCTGTCGGGCTTCATGTTCCCGTTCGCCGGCATGCCGAAGCTGGTGCAGTGGCTCGCGGAAGTCTTGCCGCTGACCCATTTCCTGCGCCTGATCCGTGGCGTGATGCTGCGCGGCGCGGGCTTGTGGGAGATGTGGCTCGACGTGCTGGCGCTGGCGGTGTTCACGCTGGCGATGATGGCGCTGGCGATATTGCGCTTCCGCAAGCGACTGGACTGACCTGCCGTTCCGCGTGCCGCCTCGCGCTCACAGCATGCGGTGCATCACGTACAGATCGGTGGGGCCGAGCTGGGCGTGGCGGAACGCACCGGGCACCTGGCCAACGATGCGGAAGCCGTGGCGCTGCCACAGCCGCACGGCGGTGGTATTGCTGGCGACGACGGCATTGAACTGCATGGCGCGGAAGCCGGCTCGGCGCGCCTGTTCCAGCGAGTGCTCGCACAAGGCCGACGCCACGCCCTGGCGGCGCGCTTGCGGCGCCACCATGTAGCTGCCGTTGGCCACGTGGTCACCCGGCCCCATCTGGTTGGGCGCCAGCCGGTAACAGCCCAGCGCCTGGCCGTCGCGTTCGGCCACGAAGCAGCGTGCGGGCGGCGTGGTCCACATGGAGCGGGCCTGTTCGAGGCTGATGTCGCGCGGGTAGGTGTAGGTCTCGCCGCCAGCGGCGATCGCCTGGAAGAACGGCCACACGCGAGCGAACTCGTCCGCGCCGATTTCCCGGATCACCAGCTCGCTCACGACGCCAGTGCGGCCGCGTCGTCGGCCGTTTTCACCCGCCCGCGCAGCGAATTGCTCATCGCGTCGGTGATCACCACGTCGACGAACTGGCCGATCATGCGGGCGTCGCCGGCGAAGTTCACGTAGCGCATGTTCTCGGTGCGGCCGCTGAGTTCGTCCGGATTGCGGGTACTGGGCTTTTCCACCAGCACGCGCTGCACGGAGCCGATCATCGCCTCGTTGATCTTCCTGGCGTTCGCGTTGATCGCGGCCTGCAGGCGCGCGAGGCGCTCGTGCTTGACCGCCATCGGCGTGTCATCGGCGAGGTTCGCCGCCGGCGTGCCGGGGCGCGCGGAGAAGATGAAGGTGAAGCTCTGGTCGAAGCCGACGTCGTCGACCAGCTTCATGGTCTTCTCGAAATCCTCGTCGCTCTCGCCGGGGAAGCCGACGATGATGTCGGTGGACACGCAGATGTCCGGTCGCACCGCGCGCAGCTTGCGGATCTTCTGCTTGAACTCCAGCGCGGTGTAGCCGCGCTTCATCGCCGAAAGGATGCGGTCGGAACCGGCCTGCACCGGCAGGTGCAGGTAGTTGGCCAGCTGCGGCACGTTGGCGTAGGCCTCGATCAGCGAGTCGGAGAACTCCAGCGGATGCGAGGTGGTGAAGCGGATGCGACCGATGCCGTCGATCTGGGCGATCGCATGGATCAGCACGGCGAGGTCGGCGACGCCGCCGTCGAAGGTGGGGCCGCGGTACGCATTGACGTTCTGGCCGAGCAGGTTCACCTCGCGCACGCCCTGGGCGGCGAGCTTGGCCACCTCCACCAGCACGTCGTCGAACGGACGGCTGATCTCGGTGCCGCGGGTGTACGGCACCACGCAGTAGCTGCAGTATTTCGAGCAGCCTTCCATGATCGAGACGAAGGCGGTCGGGCCTTCCGCGCGCGGCTCGGGCAGGCAGTCGAACTTCTCGATCTCGGGGAAGCTGATGTCCACCTGCGGCTTGCCGGTGGCGCGTTGCGCCTCGATCAGCTGGGGCAGGCGGTGCAGGGTCTGCGGGCCGAACACCAGATCCACGTACGGCGCGCGCTTGACGATCGCCGCGCCTTCCTGACTTGCCACGCAGCCGCCGACGCCAATCACCACCTGGCGGCCGTCCTGCTTGTGCTGCTTCCAGCGGCCAAGCTGGCTGAAGACCTTTTCCTGCGCCTTTTCGCGGATCGAGCAGGTGTTGATCAGGATCACGTCCGCCTCGGACTCGTCCTGGGTCAGCTCCAGCCCGTGCGAGGCCTTCAGCACGTCGGCCATCTTGGCCGAGTCGTACTCGTTCATCTGGCAGCCGTGGGTCTTGATGAAAAGCTTGCCGCTCATCGCGTGGGTACCGTGATTCCAGGGCGGATGCGCGATCCGCGGGACCGCGCAGTGTACTGCGCGGCCCGTGTGCCTGCCAGATCAAGCACTTGCGGCCGCCACGGAGGTTGCGGCGCCGCCCTGGCCACGGTCGTGGAATGAGACTTGCGCACTTGGCGCTGGCCGCGCGTGGCGGCACACTGCGCCCATGTCCGGTGCCGCCAGTCACGGGGGACGCGTCGATCGGCCTGTTCGCGGTTTCCCCTTGCGTTCGATCCTTGTCGGGGTCGCGCTGCTGGCTGCCTGCCTGTTGGCCACGGGGGCCCGCGCCGGCACCTTGTACCAGTGCACCGGCAGCAGCGGCGAAACCGTGTACAGCAGCGAGCGGGCGGGGTATCACGGCTGCCGCGCAATCAGCAGCTACGCCGAGCCGAAGGCGACGCGCCGGGCCGCGCCGGTCGCGCGCGCATCGTTGACCGCGGTCAGCGGCCAGGTGGTCACCACGGCGCAGAGCCTTGCGGCCGATGGCGCCCGGCCGGTGTCGCTGGCGCGCGTGCAAGGCGGCGCGCTGAGCACCGCACAGACACGCGAGACGGCGCGGGTAGAGCGCGAGTCGCTGGCCGCGGTGAGCAGTTCGGCGGTCAGCACGGCGAAGTTGCCGCTGGCGGCCAGGGCGGCCGGCACGCCGGGCCAGTGGCAGTATCGCGAAGCCCATGCCGACGCCGCGCCGGTCGCGCCCAAGGTGGCCGACGCCGGCGACCGCGTGCTGCGCGGGGCGGTCTATCGCATCGTGCGCGCCGACGGCAGCGTGGAATACACCAACCTGCGTCCCGCCGGCGGCAAGGGCCGCGCGGTGACCATGCTGTTCAGCTACATCTCCACCTGCGTGGCCTGCAACCTGCATTCGACGATCCGCTGGGATCGCGTGGCGCTGAACCTCGACGCGTATGCCGACACGATCCGCGCGGCCAGCATCGAGTACGGCGTCGACGAGGCGTTTCTGCGCGCGATCATCCATGCCGAGAGTGCGTTCAACCCGCGTGCGCTGTCGCTCAAGGGCGCCCAGGGGCTGATGCAGCTGATGCCCGGCACCGCCAGCGACATGGGCGTGCTCGATGCCTTCAATTCCGCCCAGAACATCCGCGGCGGCGCCCGCTACCTGAGCCTGTTGCTGCGCGATTTCGACGGCAGCGAGCGGCTGGCTGCAGCGGCCTACAACGCCGGGCCGGGGGCGGTGCAGCGCTACAAGGGCGTGCCGCCGTATGCGGAGACCCAGGTCTACGTGGAGCGGGTGGAAACCCTGCGCAAGCGTTACGGCGCGGCGATCCATCCGCCGCTGGCTTCGCGCGGGCCGGGCTGACGCCCGCCCGCCGCGGTGACCCGCTCAGGGCTGGCTGGAGAGACTGCCGTCCATCGGCGGGCGCTGTGCCAGCGTGACCGTGACCTGGAACGGCGTGCCGTCACGCAGGCCGGAGATCTGCACCTGGCTGCCGGGCTTGAGCGTGGCCTCGCGGCGGCGCAGGTCGGCCGGGCCCATGATGTCGTCGTTGCCGATGCGCAGCAGGATGTCTCGCGGCTTGATCCCCGCCTGCGCGGCCGGACCGCCGGAGTACACCGCGATGACCTGTGCGCCGCGCGCGGCAGCGGGCAGGCCGCTGTCCGCCGCCACCGGCACGAAGGCGTAGTCGGCACCGAGCCAGCCGCGCACCACGTGGCCGGTGGTGATCAATTGATCGAGCACCTTGGTGGCGGTGGCCACCGGGATCGCGAAACCGATGCCCTCCGCGTTGGCGGCCTGACCCTTGCCGATCAGCAGGGTATTGATGCCGACCAGCTGCCCCTGCGTGTTGACCAGCGCGCCGCCGGAGTTGCCCAGGTTGATGGCCGCATCGGTCTGGATGAAGTCCTCGGCGCTGGAACTGTTCAACTGCCGCCCGATCGCGCTGACGATGCCCATCGTCACGGTCTGGTTGAGGCCGAACGGGTTGCCAATCGCCAGCACCACGTCGCCGGGGCGCAACTGGCTGGGGTCGGCCATGTGGATCACCGGCAGGTTGCTGGCGTCGATCTTGAGCACAGCCAGGTCGGTCTCGCGGTCGGAACCGACCAGCCGCGCCTTGGCGATGCGGCCGTCGTACAGCAGCACCTGGATATCGGCAGCGTTGGCGATCACGTGGTTGTTGGTCAGCACGTAGTCGTTGCCGCGGGCGCTGACGATCACGCCCGAGCCCAGCGTCTGCTCGCGATGCTGGTAGGTCGTCGGCTGGCCGCCGAACAACTGCTGCAGCACCGGGTTGTCGTACATGCGCAGCGCTTGCTCGGTGACGATCTTGTTGGCATAGATGTTCACCACCGACGGTGCCGCGGCGGCCACGGCGTCGGCGTACGATACCGGCGCCGCGCCCGCCTGCTCGTGCCGGGTCGGCGCGACCGCCGCCGGAGCGAGCCCCAGGCGCGCGCGCAGGCGCTCGCCGCTGCCGGGCCAGAACAGGCCGATCACGAAGGCCAGCGCCAGGCCAAGGATGACGAAGCGGGCAATGAACAGAAGGGTGCCGGCGGCATGTTTCATGTCGGGGAGAACGTTCCGGCGAGTCGTGGCGGGGGAGGCACCGGGCAGAGTCCGGCAGGCATCCGGTTTATTGTACGGCGCGGCCCCTGACGCTACACTAACGCGATTTTTGCGGGGCCTGAAACCCCGTCCTGGCATGACCTTGCAAGTACCGGAGAGCCTGATGGCGAACGAAGTCGTCGACCACGGCCGCCGCCGATTCCTGACCGCAACCACCGCAGTGGTGGGTGGCATCGGGGTCGTCTCGGCGGCAGTGCCCTTCATCAAGTCGTGGGAGCCCAGCGCGCGGGCCAAGGCCGCCGGCGCTCCGGTTACCCAGTCGCTCAAGAAGATCGAGAAGGGCCAGCAGCTGATCGTGGCCTGGCGCAGCCTGCCGGTCTTCATCGTCAACCGCACGCCGGCCCAGCTGGCGCAGTTGCCGAAGGAAGACCCGCTGCTGGTCGATCCCAAGTCCGAGGTCGAGCAGCAGCCCAAGTACGCGCAGAACGAGACGCGCTCGATCAAGCCCGAGTGGCTGGTGATGGTCGGCATCTGCACCCACCTGGGCTGCGTGCCGGACTTCTACGGCGAGATCAAGCCCGAGCCGTTCGACCCGAACTGGAAAGGCGGCTACTACTGCCCCTGCCACCACTCGCGCTACGACATCGCGGGCCGGGTCTACAAGAACGTGCCGGCGCCGAAGAACATGCAGGTTCCGCCGTACCACTTCGTGGACGACACCACCGTGCAGATTGGCGTTGATCCGAAGGAGGCTGGCTGATGGCCAACGTATTCAGCAACATCGGCGACTGGGTCAACGAGCGCGCCCCCGGCATGATGCCGATGTACCGCGCCCACATGACCGAGTACTACGCGCCGAAGAACTTCAACCTCTGGTACTACTTCGGTTCGCTGGCTCTGCTGGTGCTGGTCAACCAGATCGTCACCGGCATCTTCCTCACCATGAACTACACCCCGAGCGCGGCGGGAGCCTTCGACTCGGTGCAGTACATCATGCGTGACGTGGAGTGGGGCTGGCTGATCCGCTACATGCACTCCACCGGCGCCTCGCTGTTCTTCGTGGTGGTGTTCCTGCACATGTTCCGCGGCCTGATGTACGGCTCGTACAAGAAGCCGCGCGAGCTGGTCTGGCTGCTCGGCATGCTGATCTTCCTGGTGCTGATGGCCGAGGCCTTCATGGGCTACGTGCTGCCGTGGGGCAACATGTCGTTCTGGGGCGCCAAGGTGATCATCTCGCTGTTCGGCACGCTGCCCTACATCGGTTCGGGGCTGGAGCAGTGGATCATGGGCGACTTCCTGCCCGGCGATGCCACGCTCAACCGCTTCTTCGCGCTGCACGTGATCGCGCTGCCGCTGGTGCTGCTGCTGCTGGTGGTGCTGCACATCGCCGCGCTGCACGAGGTTGGCTCGAACAACCCTGACGGCGTGGAGATCAAGAAGGGTCCCAAGGGCAACCGCTGGGATGCGCTCAAGCCCGCCGACGGCATCCCGTTCCATCCGTATTACACGGTGAAGGATCTGGTGGGTGTGGGCTTCTTCCTGCTGATCGCCGCGTTCATCATCTTCTTCGCGCCGACGTTCGGCGGCTGGTTCCTGGAGCATGACAACGCGATCCCGGCCAACAACCTGCTGACTCCGCCGGAGATCAAGCCGGTGTGGTACTTCACTCCGTTCTACGCGATCGTGCGCATGATTCCGTCCTTCCTCGGCTCGGCCGTGTGGGGCGTGCTGGCGATGTTCAGCGCGATCGCGGTGCTGTTCGCGATGCCCTGGCTCGATCGCGGCAAGGTCAAGTCGATCCGTTACCGCGGCACCGGCTACAAGGTGGCGCTGACGGTCTTCGTGCTGTCGTTCTTCGGGCTCGGTGCGGTCGGTGCAGGCGTCACGGCGGAGGTCATCCCGGCGTGGTTCGGCAATGTCGACCTCACGTTCTGGGAGAACCTGTTCGGACGGCTGATGACGCTGCTGTATTTCGGTTTCTTCGTTTTCCTCTGGGCCTATACCTATTTCGGCTGGGAGACGACCAAGCCGGTTCCGGATCGGGTGACCACGCATGACTAAGCTGCCAACGACGATGAAGCATTTTCTTTCCGGTATCGCGCTGGCACTCGGCCTGTTCGTCGGCACGCTGCCGGCGCACGCAGCCGAGAGCGCCAAGGTCGAGTTGATGAAGTCCGGCGCCGACGTGCGCGACCAGGCTTCGCTGCAACGCGGCGCGCGGCTGTTCTTCAACTATTGCGTCGGCTGCCACTCGCTGAAGTACGTGCGCTATTCGCGCATGGCCGAGGACCTGGGCCTGACCGAAGACGAGGTGATGAAGAACCTCAACTTCACCGGCGCCAAGTTCCAGGAGCCGGTGGTCTCGCACATGCCGGCAGCGCTGGCCGGCACGTGGTTCGGCAAGGCTCCGCCGGATCTCTCGCTGGAAGTGGATGCCAAGGGTGCCGACTGGGTCTACACCTACCTCAACACCTTCTACCTCGACCCGAAGAGCCCGATCGGCTGGAACAACACCACCTTGCCCAATGCCGCCATGCCGTTCCCGCTGTGGGAGCTGCAGGGCATGCAGACAGCGCAGATGAAGCCGGCGAAGGATGGCGAAGCCGCGGGCGTGGAGAAGCTGGTGCTGTCGCACCCGGGCAAGATGACCCCGGCGCAGTTCCAGCAGGCCACCCGTGACCTGACCAGCTTCCTGCAATACGTCTCCGAGCCGGCGGCGCTGCAACGCCACCATTACGGTATCTGGGTGCTGCTGTTCCTGGCCCTGTTCACCTTCCTGGCGGCGCTGCTCAAGAAGGAATACTGGAAAGACGTCCACTGAGCCGCAAGGCACTGCGGACGCGGCGGCCACGGGCCGCCGCGTCTGTCTCACCGATGGGGAAATCGCGCATGGTTCAAAACCCCCGCTTGCGTAACGCATTGACGCTGTACACCACGGCCGATGACATCCAGTGCCATCGTGCCCGACTGGTGCTGGCCGCCAAGGGGGTCAGCTACGAACGGGTGCTGGTGGACCACGCCCGGCCACCGCAGGACCTGCTCGATCTCAACCCGTACGGCAGCACGCCGACCCTGATCGACCGCGACCTGACGTTGTTCGATACTGCGGTGGTGTGCGAATACATCGACGAGCGCTACCCGCACCCGCCGCTGATGCCGATCGACCCGCAATCGCGCGCGCGCCTGCGCGTGGCGGCCGTGCGGATCGAGAAGGACTGGTTGCCCGAGGTGGACAAGATCCGCGCAGGCGGCCGTCCGGCGGATGCGGCACGCAAGCGGTTGCGCGAACACCTGCTCTCCACGGTGCCGCTGTTCAAGGCCTCGCGGTTCTTCCTCAACCCCGAGATGAGCCTGGCCGATTGCCTGGTGGCGCCGGTGATCTGGCGGCTGCCCTGGCTCGGCGTGGATCTGGGCCGCGAGGGCAAGTCGATCGTCGATTACGGCGAGCGCCTGTTCCACAGCCAGGGTTTTGCACGCAGCATGACCGACGAGGAAAAGGCCATGCGGCCGGTCCATGAGCAAGCATGACGCCATCGCCATGAGCTCGAATCGCCCGTACCTGCTGCGGGCGATCTACGACTGGATTTCCGACAACAACCTGACCCCTTACGTGCTGGTCGATGCCGGCGTGGCCGGCGTGCGGGTGCCGCCACAGGTGATCCAGAACGGCCAGGTAGTGCTCAACCTGGCTACCCGCGCGGTGGCCAACCTCGACCTCGGCAACGAATGGATCAGCTTCCAGGCGCGTTTCTCCGGGGTCAGCCAGGCGATCCAGATTCCGGTGCAGGCCGTGCTGGCTCTGTATGCGCAGGAGAACGGCCAGGGCATGATGTTTCCGGCCGAAGGCGAGGGCGGCGACACTCCGCCGAACGAGCCGCCGCCGGACGGCCCCGCCCCTGCAGCCGATGAGGGGGGCGACAAGCCCAAGCGCGCGACGCCGCATCTGCGCGTGGTGAAGTAACCCGTTGCCGCCCCGTCGGGCGGCTGCCGTTTCAGGGCTGTCGATCGGCTCGCCGCGGACGCAATGCCACGACCTTCCCCGACGAGGCTGCAAAGCCGTCTTCGGGCGTGCTTGCGACTGCCAGCGGCTCGACCACCGGCAGGCTCAGGCCGGTCAGCGCGTCGCCGATCATCCACAGCCGGCCCGGCTCGCGATCGTGCCCGTCGATGCTGACTTCGAAACCGTAACCCCGCTCGACCCGGCGCAGGCCGTTGACCCGGCGCAGGCGCAGTGCACGCATGCCCACCGTCTCGTCCAGCAATTGCAGGCCGTGCAAATGGCACTGTTGTCGCGCGATCCGCACCGCGCGTTCGCGCGCCACGCTGAGCTTCAGCCACAGCCCCACGGCGGCGCCGAGCACCAGCAGCAGGACGAGGGCGGAGAAATCGGACATGCACCCAGTGTGTGGGCGCGCCGGCGCCCGCGCAAGCCGGGGTCAGAGCAATTGCAGGCGCAGCGAGAGGTCGATCGCGTGCACGTGTTTGGTCAGTGCGCCGACCGAGATGAAATCCACGCCGGTGCGGGCAAAGTCGCCGATGGTCTGCAGGTCGACGTTGCCGGAAATCTCCAGCGGCACGCGGCCGGCCGTGTGCGCCACGGCCTCGCGCATCTGCTCCAGCTCGAAGTTGTCGAGCATGATGCGGTCCACGCCGGCTTGCAGGGCCTGTTCGAGCTCGTCGAGGTTCTCCACTTCCACCTCCAGCGGCAGGTCGGGGTGCAGCCGGCGCGCAGCCGACACCGCCGCGGCGATGCCGCCGGCGGCGATGATGTGGTTCTCCTTGACCAGGATCGCGTCGTACAGGCCCATGCGCTGGTTGTGGCCGCCGCCGCAGCGCACGGCATATTTCTGCGCGACGCGCAGGCCGGGCACGGTCTTGCGGGTGTCGAGCACGCGCACGGCGGTGCCGGCTACCGTGGCGACATGGCGAGCGGTGGTAGTGGCGGTGGCCGAGAGCAGTTGCAGGAAGTTGAGCGCCGTACGTTCGGCGGTAACCAGCGAGCGGGCGTGTCCGGACAGGCTGCAGAGCAGCGTGCCGGGGGCGACCTGGTCGCCGTCGCTTACCCGCCAGTCGATCTGCACCGAAGGGTCCAGCCGCCGGAAGCAGGCGTCGAACCAGGCGCTGCCGGCAATCACGGCGGCGTCGCGGCAGGTGAGCCGGGCCTGCGCCCGCGCATCGGCCGGGAGCAGGGCGGCGGTGGCATCGCCCTGGCCGAGATCCTCGGTCAGGGCGCGTTCGACATCAGCGGCGATCTGGGCGGCAGCGGGAGGCGCGAAACGGGGCGTGGCGGTCATTCGGTGTCCGTGGGAGCGGTGCCGCTGGCGGGCGTGTCGTCGCCGGCCTGGCTGAGCTTGCCGACGATCGCGGTCATCGCGCGATCGAACAGTGCGTTGGCTGCCAGCACGCGCGCCTTGCCGTCCGCAAACAGGCCAGCCAGCTCGCGCGGGGCGTAATCGGCGACCTTCAGGCCGCGACGGTTGACGAACAGGTAGCGGCCGCTCATCGGGCTGATCCACGACAGCTTGGCGCGTGCCGGTGCCTCGTCGTCGAGCGTGAACTCCAGCCAGTTGCCCGGTTGCAGCGCCTGCACCTGGTACCACTCCGGGCTGTCCGGCGGCACCTCGGCCAGCTCTTCCTCTTCTTCCAGGATGTCCGCGGGTGCCGTCTGGCGGTCGATGACCGGCTGGATGCTGTCCGGGATCGCCAGCATCGCGACGTCCTCCTCGGCTGCGGCGGCGACGTCCGGCGTTTCCGACGCGGTCGTTTCGCCCAGCTGCTGGCGATAGTAGGCGTGCAGCTGGCCCAGCAGGCGTTCGACGTCCTGTTCCTGGAAAGCGACGTTGGCCAGGCCCTGGCGCAGCGCTCGTTCGATACCCGGCAGCATCTGCCGCAGGGCCTGTCGACTGGTGGTGTCGTTGGCCGGCCGGGTGCTGGCGATGAACTCGTCGATGAAGCGCAAGGCGGTCTTGAACTCGGGCGAGTCCTCGCCCTGGCGCAGCAGGGTCAGCACCAGGTGGTTGGCCCAGGCACGCGCCAGCACGCCGTGGATCAGCGGCGGCAGCTTCTGGCTGCCGATGCGCTCGAGGATCTCGCGGGCGGCGCGGCGGCGTGCCTGTTCCAGCTTCTCGCGGCCACGCGCGGATTCGGCCACGCGCTGCTCGGCCAGCTCGGAGCGCCGCTTGTTGACGTCCTGGAACTGCTGCAGGTCGGTCAACAGGCGCTCGAAGATGCCCATGTCGTCGTCGAAATCGTGCAGCAGTTGGTCGACGATCGACTTCACCTTCTCGTGCAGGCGATGGTCGCGGTCGGACTCCTCCGACCAGCTCTTGGCCTGTTCGGCCAGGCTGTCCAGCAACCGGCGTGCCGGGTGCTGGCGGTGCGAGAACATCTTGCGGTCGAGGATCGCCGCCTTGAGATAGGGAATCTGCAGCCGCGCCAGCATCACCTGCATCGCTGCGGGCAGGTTGCGGTCCTCAAGGATGAACTCGAACAGCATGCCGACCAGGTCGATCGTGTCCTCGTCCATGCTGGCCACATGGCTGGGTCGTTCGCCGCGCAGGGCACCGATCTGGGCCAGCAGCTGGGTCTTCAGCTGCAGGACTTCGCGGCTGAGCGCGCCGGCGTCGTCGGATTCGTCGTAGTTGACCGGTCCGCTGTTGCTGATCTGGCTCTGCAGCACGCTGAGTGCGCCGAGCAGTTCGTTGACCGACGGCAGCGAACCCCCGGCCGCCGCCGTGCCGCCCCCGCTGGCCATGCGGCCACCGCCGGCGTTGCCGCGGCGTGCACTGAACAGCGCGTGCAGGGTATGCAGCAGGTCGTCGGAGATCTCGGTGCCGTCGTCCATGGCAGCCGCCGCCGTGGCCGCGGCTCCCGCCGGGGTGCCGCTGCCACCCTTGGCCTGACCGCCGCGCAGCAGGCCGTGGCGCAGCTGCGGCAACACGCCGGCGCGGACCAGCTCCGTGTTGATCTCCTGGTACAGCTCCTCCAGCAGCGACAGCACGTAGCGATCGAACAGCTTGTAGATGATCAGCTTGACGCGCATGTCTGCGCTGAGTTCCTGCAGCGCTTCGCGGAACGCCTGGGACAGCGTGGCCGGCGCCACCGGGTTGCTGGTGTCCTCGATCTTGTAGCCGCCGCAGATCACCGACAGGCGCTGGTTGACCGCGAACAGGTCACGCGCCAGGCGCGCGTCGTTCTTGCTGATCATGCTGGTGATCGCCAGCGATTCTTCCAGGTCGCTTTCGGCCACGAGGGTCAGTTCGGCGGTGCCGAGCGAGGATGGCCCCGCTGGTGCGGTGGCCTTGCCCGGGTGCGCCAGATCGCCGAGCTTGCGCGCGATGGCGTTGAGGAAGTTGCGCTCGATGCCGGGGCGACGCTTGCGCACCTCGCGCATGCCGTCGAAGTAGTGCATCTGCGCCGCGTTGTTCTCGGCCTTCTCGGCGAGGTCGAACAGGGCGTCGTCGACCTGCTCGAAGGCATTGCCCACCCACTGCTGCAGGCGCTTGTTGGCGATGCTGCGCACGGCATTGAGCAACTCGCCCACCCGCTCGCTGGACGGGTCCAGGCGCTGATTCAAGTTGACTACGCGGGTTGGCTCATTGGCCTCGTTCATCGCCCTGTTCCCCTGACCTGTAGCACGCACGGCCGGACCCTGCAGGCTTGCGCAGAGGCCGACAATAAGCCAATTCGCGCACGCCTGTCATGCCCATTCCCGCCCGCCACGACGCGCTAGCCCTGGCCGGTGGGGAAATCGGCCAGTTGCAAGGTGCCGATGCCTTCCTCCGGCAGCATCACCGGAATGCCGTCCTCGATGCGGTAAATGACCTTGCAGTCGGTGGTGATCAGCGCCTCGGCCACCCGCTCGCGCACCGGCACGCCGGCCACCGTGTCGACCTTGCCCGCGGCGATGGCCTCGTTCAGCGCCTCCAGTTGCGGGCGCGTCACCGATCGCAGCGGGGTCTTGCTGACGGGGCAGCACAGGATGTCGAGCAGGCGCTTGTCCATCATCGGGGTTCGGGTGTGTCGGGCCGGGAAAGCCCGTACAATAACGGTTTTTGGACACTCCGGCCATGACAGCAGCCACAGAAACACCACGCGTGGGCGTGGTGATGGGTTCGCATTCGGATTGGGAAACCATGCAGCACGCCGCCGACGTGCTGACCGAGCTGGGTGTGGCACACGAGGTTCGCGTGGTCTCGGCCCACCGTACGCCGGATCTGCTGTTCAGCTACGCCGAACAAGCGGCCGGGCGGGGCATCCAGGTCGTCGTTGCCGGCGCCGGTGGCGCCGCCCACCTGCCGGGCATGCTGGCAGCCAAGACCCGCCTGCCGGTGTTCGGCGTGCCGGTCCAGTCGAAGGCACTCAACGGCATGGACTCGCTGCTGTCGATCGCGCAGATGCCGGCAGGGGTTCCGGTCGGTACGCTGGCGATCGGACGTGCCGGGGCGGTCAATGCCGCCTTGCTGGCCGCCGCTGTGCTGGCCCTGCACGATCACGCGCTGGCCGATGCGCTGGATCAATGGCGCGCGCGCCAGACGCGAGCCGTGCTCGCCCAGCCGGACCCGCGGGCATGAGCGACCGCAAGCAGCCGGTGGTGGGCATCCTCGGCGGCGGGCAACTCGCCCGCATGCTGGCCGTGGCCGCCGCGCCGCTGGGCGCGAACTGCCTGGTCGTGGATGGCTCCGCCGATGCGTGCGCCGGCCAGGTGGCGCCGCTGGTGGTGGCCGGTTGGGACGATCGCGCCGCGCTGGAGGCGTTCGCCCGTCGGGTGGACGTGGTCACCTTCGATTTCGAGAACGTGCCGGCCGATACCGCGCACTGGCTGGCCGAACGGGTCGCCGTGCACCCTGCCCCCGAGGCGCTGGCGGTGGCGCAGGACCGGCTGGCCGAGAAAAACCTGTTCCGCGCCTGCGGCCTGCCCACCACCGAATTCATGGCGGTCGACACCCGCGAGCAGCTGGATCAGGCGCTGGCCGCGGTCGGCGCCCCGGCCATCCTCAAGACGCGTCGCCTTGGTTACGACGGCAAGGGCCAGTTCCGGCTGGCCACGGCGGCCGACGCGGATGCGGCCTGGGCGGCGCTGGGTGCCCAGGCGGCCACCCTGGGGCTGATCCTGGAAGCCTTCGTGCCGTTCGAGCGCGAGCTGTCGGTGATCGCCGTGCGCGGGCGCGACGGCGAGTTCCGCACCTGGCCGCTGACCGGCAACTGGCACGTCGACGGCGTGTTGTCGATGAGCCTCGCGCCGGCGCCGGACCTCGGCCCGCTGCAGCACCGCGCCAGCGAACACGCGCGCATCCTGGCCGAACGCCTGGGCTACGTCGGCGTGTTCGCGCTGGAACTGTTCGTGCGCGACGGCGAATTGCTCGGCAACGAAATGGCCCCGCGCGTGCACAACTCCGGCCATTGGACGATCGAGGGAGCGCACGCCAGCCAGTTCGAGAACCACGTGCGCGCCGTGCTCGGCCTGCCGCTGGGAGACACCAACGTGCGCGGCATGGCGGCCATGTTCAACTGGATCGGCGAGCTGCCCGATGCCGCGCCGGTGCTGCGCGGCGTGGATGCCCACTGGCACGACTACGGCAAGCAGGCGCGGCAGGGGCGCAAGGTCGGTCATGCCACCGTGTGCGCGCCCGATGCCGCCACGCTGGCGTCACGCTTGCGCGACGTCGCGCAGGCGCTGGGGCGCGAGGCGCAGGTGGCGCCCGTGTTGCGTGCGCTGACGGGCCGGTAGGATCGCACCCCCGTCTGTGCGCGAGCCTTTCGTCACGTGACCCGGAACCATCGCGCACAGGGTGCGCTCGTGCAAAAGCGGGCATGAAAAAGGCGGCGCCATTGGCGCCGCCTTTTTCCGGTGAGCCGCGGGATCAGGCCAGGTTCTTCGCCGCGAAATCCCAGTTGACCAGGTTCCAGAACGCCTCCAGATACTTCGGGCGCGCGTTGCGGTAGTCGATGTAGTAGGCGTGCTCCCACACGTCGGCGGTGAGCAGCGGCTTGTCGCTGCCGGTGATCGGCGTACCGGCGTTGGACGTGTTCACGATGCCGAGCGAGCCATCCGGGCGCTGCACCAGCCAGGTCCAGCCAGAGCCGAAGTTGCCGGCGGCGGATTTGCTGAACTCATCCTTGAACTTGGCCACCGAGCCGAACGCCTTGTTGATCGCGTCGGCGAGCTTGCCGGTGGGTTCGCCGCCACCGTTCGGGCTCATCGAGTTCCAGTAGAAGGTGTGGTTCCAGGTCTGCGCGGCGTTGTTGAAGATGCCGCCGGAGGACTTGCGGATGATGTCCTCGAGTTTCGCGTCGGCGAACTCGGTGCCTTCGATCTGCTTGTTGAGGTTGGTCACATAGGCCTGGTGGTGCTTGCCGTAGTGGTACTCGAGCGTCTCGGCGGAGACGTGCGGCTCCAATGCATTCTTTTCGTACGGAAGCGGGGGAAGTTCGATGGCCATGAGCGACTCCTTGGGATGTTGCTGAGGGAGAAAATGTCGGCGCAACAGGTGGCGGCCGACGGGCGGCTGATACAATAGCGGCTTGCCTGCATTGTAAAGATGAAACACCACCATGGACATCAACGAGCCAATCAAGGCGATGCTGGCCGAGCATCCCATCGTGCTTTTCATGAAAGGCACGCCGCAATATCCCATGTGCGGTTTTTCAAGTCGCGCGGCGCAGGCGCTGACTCGGGCAGGAGCGACATTCCACGCAGTCAACGTGCTGGCCGACCCGCAAGTGCGCGCCGCGCTGCCGCACTTCGCGAACTGGCCGACGTTCCCGCAACTGTTCATCAACGGCGAGTTGATCGGCGGCTGCGACATCATCGAGGAGCTGATGTCCTCCGGCGAACTCGCGCGCATGGCCAGCGACGTGGCGGGGGCCGCCTCTTGAGCGGCTTGCCCGTGGCGCGCCTGCCGGCCGATTGGCAGCCCGAGGCCGGCAGCCTCGCCGGTCGCGTGATCCTGGTCACCGGCGCCTATGGCGGGCTCGGCAGCGCGGTGGTGCGCGCGGCCACGCTGGCCGGCGCCACCGTGGTCATCACCGGCAAGCGCAAGCGGCAGCTGGAGAAGCTTTACGACGCGATGGGCGAGGAGGGCCTGGCCGAGCCGGTGATCCATCCGCTGGACATGGAAGTGGCCACGCCGCGCGAGTACGCCGCACTGGCTGAGGGCTTGCAGCGCGACCTCGGCCGTCTCGACGGCATCGTGCATTGCGCGGCCAGTTTCGCCGGGCTCACGCCGATTTCCATGCAGCGGCCGGACGACTGGCTGCGCGCGATGCACGTCAACGTCAACGCGCCGTTCGCCCTGACCCAGGCTTGCATGCCACTGCTGACCGAGGCCGCCGACAGCGCCGTGGTATTCGTGCTGGACAGCCCCGACCTGCTGCGACGTGCACACTGGGGCGGTTACGGCGTGTCCAAGGCCGCGCTGGAGCGGTTGGCGGCGATCCTGCACGAGGAAACCGACGAGACTTCGCTGCGCGTGCACGCGCTGCTGCCCGCGCCGATGCGCACGGCGTTGCGCCGGCTGGCCTATTTCGGCGACGACATCATGCAGCAGCCCACGCCGGACGCCACTGCCGATGCGGCCATCTATCTGCTCGGCCCGCAGGCGCGGGCGGCACGCGGCGCGGTGCTGGACCTTCGCTCGTAGAGCTCGCGGGCAGGCTCCCGCCGCGCATCCACGATCGGGGCACGTCGCAAACCTGACTGCAGGGAGTCGAAATGGAAGCGCAAATGACCACGTTGTCGGCGGGCATCATGTTGTTCCTGATCATGGACCCGCTGGGCAACATTCCCATCTTCCTCAGCCTGCTCAAGGACGTGCCGCCGCGGCGCCGGCGCCGGGTGATGGTGCGCGAGCTGCTGATCGCGCTCGGCGTGCTGCTGGTGTTCCTGTTCGGCGGCCAGCAGTTCCTGCACCTGATGCAGCTCAAGCCCGACTCGATCAGCGTCGCCGGCGGCATCGTGCTGTTCCTGATCGGCATCCGCATGGTGTTCCCGCCGGCCGACGGCAGCGGCATCTTCGGCAAGCCGGGGCAGGGCGAGCCCTTCATCGTGCCCATGGCGATCCCCGGCGTGGCCGGGCCCTCGGCGATGGCCGCGCTGCTGCTGCTCACCAACACCCAGCCCGGGCGCACCGCGGATTGGGTGCTCGCGCTGCTGCTGGCGTGGCTGGCCACGGCGATCATCCTGCTCAGCTCGACCTACCTGTTCCGCTGGCTGGGCGAGAGCGTGCTGACCGCGCTGGAGCGCGTGATGGGCATGCTGCTGATCGCCTTGTCGGTACAGATGTTCATGTCCGGCGTGGCCTCGTTCCTGCGTTCGATGCCCTGAAAACCATGCCCCGCGGGGGCGGTTGGCCGTCGCCGGGGTGACGTGCCACTGGCATGAAAGTGTCATACAATGCCGTTAAAATTCTTTTAACAATTGGTTGGCAGAGGGAGACAGCTGCCAGCCGCCCGCATCGGTCCCGCGCGGACCGCTGCCGGGAGCCAAGCAGGACCATCAAACGCTTCGCCACCATGCCTGGGCCATCCCGGGTCGCGGCATGTTTGATTCCGTACATACTTTTCTTTTGTCGTTGACTCGAGGGACGAACAAGACATGAACAGCCGAATTCGCACCAAATTGCTGCCGTTTGCGATTGCTGCGTTGCTTGCGGGCGCGCCGGCCGCCGCCCAGAACGTGACCTCCTCCGGCGCGACGGGACGAATCGTCGACGCCAGCGGCCAGCCGGTGGCCGGAGCCACCGTGCAGATCGTGCATGAGCCGTCAGGCACCACCAAGACGGTCACCACCGACGCCGACGGCCGCTACATCGCGCAGGGCCTGCGCGTGGGCGGCCCGTTCGACATCACCGTGTCCAAGACGGGCATGGGGCAGGCGGAAAAGAACAACGTCTACCTGCAACTGGGCCAGGTATCCTCGATCAACGTGCAGATGAGCACATCCGGGGTTCAGGCCAAGGACCTCAGCGCGGTCACGGTCACCACCTCGGCGCTCAGCCAGATTTTCTCGGCGGACAACAAGGGCCTGTCGATGAACGTCTCGCAGCGCGAGCTGGAGACGACGCCGCAGGGCAACCGTTCGATCGACGACATCGCGCGCCTCGACCCGCGCATCAACGTGACCGACCAGGGTGACGGTTCGATCTCGATGGCCGGCCTGCCGAACCGCTTCAACAACATCAGCGTCGACGGCATTTCCCAGGGCGACCCCTACGGCCTCAACGCCAATGGCCTGCCGTACCAGGGTTCGCCGATCTCGGTCGACACGATCGGCGAGTACAACATCTCCACCGCCAATTTCGACGTCACCTCCGACACGGTCGGTGCCGACATCAATGCGGTCACCAAGTCGGGCACCAACGAGTTTCACGGCTCGGTGTATTACGCCTATCGCAATGCCAACAAGATGGTCGGCAATGCCGGCTGGCTGGACAACGGCGACCGCGGTTACGACTACACCGGCTACCAGCGCGACTGGACCGGCGGCATCACCGTGGGCGGCCCGATCATCAAGGACAAGCTGTTCTTCTTCTTCTCGGCCGAGCAGGAAAAAACCACCGGTATCGGCGCGGACTCGTCCAACGGCCTGGATCCGTCGCTGACCGGCGCGTCCACCTCCAACAAGATCTCGCCCAGCGACCTGCAGCAAGTGATCGACATCGCCAAGGCGCTTGGCCTGCAGCCGGGCAGCCTGGGCGGCGGTGCGGTCGGCCTGACCGACAAGCGCTACCTCGGCAAGATCGACTGGAACATCAGCAACGACCATCGTGCCAGCTTCACCTACCAGTACACCAAGGAGAACCAGCCCATCGTGCAGGGCAACAGCTCCAACCAGGTGGGCCTGGACAGCTACTGGTACAGCAAGGACAGCCTGACCAAGAACGCCGCGCTGCAGTTCTACGATGACTGGAGCGAGAACTTCTCGACCGAAGCCAAGATCAGCTACCAGACGTTCGAGCAGCTGGCCGGCAACGCGATCAACCAGCCGCAGGTGAAGGTCTACCTGAGCAACGACAACAAGGGGCCGTCGGTCAACCTGGGCGAGGATCAGTACCGCCACGAGAATGCCATCAACACCAAGAAGTGGTCGGCCTTCATCGCCGGCACCTATTTCCTTGGCGACCACACCATCAAGGGCGGCATCGATTTCCAGCGCGACCAGATCTACAACCTGTTCGGTCGCACCGAGCATGGCAATTACACGTTCTACGGGCTGACCAATTTCGCGAACCGCGACTACGCCTCGTACTACTTGTACCAGCCGGCGCAGGGCTACACCCTCAACGACGTGGCGGCGCAGTGGGTGTACAGCCAATACAGCCCGTTCATCCAGGACAGCTGGCAGGTCAACAACAACCTGTCGGTGACCTACGGCCTGCGCGTGAACATCCCGCAGTCCGATCATGCACCGTTCTACAACGCCGCCTTCCAGCAGTCGTTCGGTTACCCGAACAACAGCAGCCTGGGCAGCAAGAACAAGGTGGTCGAGCCGCGCTTCGCGTTCAACTACGCCTTCAACACCGAGCGCATGATGCAGTTGCGCGGCGGCATCGGCCTGTTCCAGACCACCCCGCCGACGGTGTGGATGACCAATCCGTACCAGAACAACGGCCTCACCGTGGCCACCTATTCGTCGTTCGACCCGGCGGATGCGGCGTTCAGCCCGGACCCGTATCACCAGAACATCCCGAGTACGCTAGTCCCATCGGGGATTGTCGACACGATCGACCCCGACTTCAAGCTGCCCAGCGTGTGGAAGACCACCTTGGCGTTCGATGCCGAACTGCCGTGGTGGGGTCTGATCAGCTCGGTGGAGTTGCAGCACATCCAGGCCGACAACGCGATCTTCTACAAGGCCATCAACATCGGGGCGCCGACCGGCACGTTGCCCGATGGCCGCTTCCAGTACTGGAAGACGCCGGGCGAGAACGGCAGCATCAAAGGTGCGGACAAGGATGCGGCCGCCAATCGCGACCGGGCGTTCGACCAGCAGTCCACGCTGCTCACCAACACCGGCAAGGGCAAGTCCGACAGCCTGACCCTGGCCCTGGCCAAGCCCTTCTCGGAGAGCTGGTTCGGCAACGTGAGCCTCACCTTCAGCCATGCCACCGAGGTCAACCCGGGCAACAGCTCGCAGGCGTTCTCCGGCTACAAGTACGTGGTGCGCGAAAACGTCAACGACGAAGTGGCCGCCACTGCCGACCGCAACATTCCCAAGGCGCTCAAGGCGTCGCTGACCTGGCAGCATGCGTTCTTCGGCAACTACAAGACCAGCGTGTCGGCGTTCTACAGCGGCCACAGCGGCCTGCCGTACAGCTGGATCTTCTCCGGCGACGTCAATGGCGACGGCATCACCTATCAGGACCCGGTCTACATCCCGACGGTGAACGACGCGAAGGTCAGCTACGGCAACGCGTCGCCCGAACTGATCCAGCAGTTCCAGGACTACATTGCCGGCAACAAGTACCTCAGCCGTCACCGGGGCCAGATTGCCGGGCGCAACACCGACCACTATGGCTGGGTGAACCAGCTCGACATGAGCTTCTCGCAGGAAGTGCCCGGCATCTTCAAGGACAACAAGGGCGTCGTGCGTCTGGACGTCTACAACTTCCTCAACCTGCTCGACAGCGACTGGGGCCAGACCGTCAACGGCCAGTTCAACACGCGCACGCTGGCCGGATCCAACGGCGTGAATGCGCAAGGCCAGTACATCTACTACTTGCCCACCGATCAGAATGGCAATTACCAGCCGCAGCAGCTGATCCGCTACGACGCCGGTTCCAACCCGACCCGCGTGGTGTCGCGCTGGTCGGCCATGCTGACGTTGCGTTACACGTTCTGATCGCTGCATCGTCCCGAAACGAACCGGCACCCCAGGGTGCCGGTTTTTTTTCGCCCGACGGAGAGCGCATCGGCGTCGTGCTGTCTTGACCCGATGATTCGCGCAGCGGATGCTTGGCAACCCGCCACGACACTGCATGAGGCAGTCACGTCGTCAGCGGCAGGAGAGTGGTGGATGAATGATTCCCAGGCCGGCCGTGCCGGCAAAGCGGGCACGGTGAGCGCCCGCATCACGCCGATCGGCGGGCTCGACGTGCTCTCGCGGCACGAGGTGGCGCGACTGCGTGGCGCCAGCGGTTCGGGGCTGCACGCGCTGCTGCGGCGCTGCGCGCTGGCGGTGCTGACTTCCGGCAACTTCAGCGACGATCCGCGCGCGATGCTGGAGCAATACCCCGATTTCGACATCCAGGTGCTGCAGCAGGACCGCGGCATGAAGATCGAGCTCTCGAACGCACCGGCACAAGCGTTCGTCGATGGCGAGATCATCCGCGGCATCAACGAGCTGCTGGTCGCGGTGGTGCGCGACATCGTCTACGTGTCGACCCAGCTCGAACAGGTCGGCTTCGACCTGGATCTTTCCGCGGGCCTGACCCAGGGTGTGTTCGAGATCCTGCGCAACGCCCGCATCCTGAAGCCGCAGGTCGACCCGAACCTGGTGGTGTGCTGGGGCGGCCACTCGATCTCGCGCGAGGAATACGACTACTCCAAGCTGGTCGGCTACCAGCTCGGCCTGCGCGGGCTGGACATCTGCACGGGCTGCGGCCCGGGCGCGATGAAGGGGCCGATGAAGGGCGCCACCATCTCGCACGCCAAGCAGCGGCGCCGGCACAACCGCTACATCGGCATCACCGAGCCGGGCATCATCGCGGCCGAGTCGCCGAACCCGATCGTCAACCACCTGGTGATCATGCCGGACATCGAGAAGCGGCTGGAGGCGTTCGTGCGCCTGGGCCACGGCATCATCGTGTTCCCCGGCGGCGTCGGCACGGCGGAGGAGATCCTCTACCTGCTCGGCATCCTGCTGCACCCGGACAACGCCAGCACGCCGTTCCCGCTGATCTTCACCGGGCCGCGCCATTCGGCCGCCTATTTCGAACAGATCGACCGCTTCCTGCGGCTGACCCTCGGCGACGAGGTGGCGCGGCATTACCAGATCATCGTCGACGATCCGCAGGCAGTGGCGCGCACGATGGTCACGGGGCTGGAGAAAGTGCGCCACAATCGGCTCGACACCAAGGACGCGTTCTTCTTCAACTGGGCGTTGCAGATTCCCGTGGAATTCCAGCAACCGTTCCGGCCCACGCACGAGGCGATGGGTGCGCTGCAGATCCGCCACGGCCGCCCGCGTCACGAGCTTGCCGCCGACTTGCGGCGGGCGTTCTCCGGCATCGTCGCCGGCAACGTGAAGGAAGAGGGCGTGCAGGCGATCGAGCGCAACGGGCCGTTCGCCATCGACGGCGATGTCGACATCATGCGCGCGCTGGACCAGCTGCTGCAGGCCTTCGTGCAGCAGCACCGCATGAAGTTGCCGGGCGGTTCGGCCTACGTGCCTTGCTATCGCGTGATCACCCACTGAATCGGCGGCGGATCATGCGGCCGACGGCTTGACAGTACGCCGCCGCGTCGACAAACTACGCAGCTCCCGCCCGAATAGCTCAGCTGGTTAGAGCACTTGACTGTTAATCAGGGGGTCGCTGGTTCGAGTCCAGCTTCGGGCGCCAGATGCAAGACAAAGGCCGGCAGGAAACTGCCGGCCTTTGTCGTTGGCGGAAACGACGAAGGGCGCCGCAGCGCCCTTCGCGAGTGAGGCCGATGCCGGCTCAGCGCACCTTGAACAGTACCGGCGTCCAGCTGCCGCCGGCATAGGCTTCGCGGCGGCGGCGGTGCATGCGCTCGATGGCCTCCTGGCGGCGAGCCTCGGCCCATTCCACGCGGTTCAGCATCAGGCCGGCCCTGCTTTCGCCGCGGCGGGTCGCCTCATTGTCGCGCCAGATGCGGAAGTCGTCGTAGGCCTCGATTTCGTACTGCAGCTCGCGCATGCACAGCTCGATCATGATGGCGTCGTCGAGGAAGCCCAGCACGGGAACATTGTCGGGGAGGACGTCATCCTGGCTGGAGAAGTACGCAAGCGCGGCCAGCACGTTGTCGCGATCCTCCTCGGGCAGCGCGAAACCGGCGTCCTCGATCATGCTGATCATGGTGTCCAGGTGCTTCAGGCGGTTGGCGACGAAGTCGGGCAGTTCCGCGCGATTGGTTTCCTCGAGCAGCTTGCGCGCGGCGCCGACGATGCTGATGGCATCCACGGTGTCCACCTGCTTTCGCGCCTCGGTGATGCTGTCGACGAACAGCTTCAGGTCAGCGTCGCTGAGGGTGATGTGCAGTTCCAGGCTCATGGTTGGCGACTCGCGAGGCGGTGGGAAAAGATTGCCAGCCTATGCCAGCCGGCGCATGGCCGTCAATTGGCAGGGGCCGACTCCGCGCGTCCTTGCGACGGGCGATGCAGGGCAGTTCGCGAGCTGCTGCAGCGGACGACGCGGACGTGCGTCGGCGCGCTCAGGAAGCGTCGGAATTGCCGGCGGTCAGTTCCTTCAGCAGCTGGAAGATTTCGCGGAAGGCGCGGGGCGGCTTGTTCGGCGTCTCCCGCTCCAGCCGCGCCTGGCGCACCAGCGAGCGCAGGTGCTGGCGATCGACCTGCGGGTGTTCGGCGATCACTTCGGCCAGTGCCGCGTCGTCACCGTCGACCAGCCGGTCGCGGATCGCTTCCAGACGGTGCATCGCGGCGGTGTCCTGGCGCTGCTTCTCGCGGTTCTCGCCGAGCTCGGCGCGCACGGCGGCGAAATCCTCCTCGCCGAAGCGGCGCATGACCTTGGCCAGGAACGCCATCTGGCGCTTCCTGGCGCCGTGTGCGGTGATGCGACGGGTGATCTCGATCTCGCGGCGCACGTCGTCGGGGAGGTCGAGCTTGGCCAGCCGGCTGGCGGGCAGCTCGACCAGTTGGCCGGCGAGCGTCAGCACGGCGAGCGCCTCGCGTCGCTGCTGGGTGCGGCTGGGGCCGTAGTCCTGTTCGTCGAGTTCGGTCTGGTTGCGGCTGCGGCTGGGGCTCACGGGTTCATTCCGGCAGGGGCGGGTGGATCGTCGGCGGCGTTGCCGGCGGGGTCGGCTTCGGCCTGCTCCAGCGCAAAGCGTGCCGTCGGCGTGCCGTGCAGATCAATGGTTTCGGTGAGCATGGCGGCCGGCCGCACCCACAGGCCATGTTCGCCGTAGAGTGCCTGATAGACCACCATCGACTCCAGCGTCTCGCTGTGCCGCGCGGTACCCAGCACGCGATAACGCCGGCCCTTGTAGTGGCGATAGATGCCCGGGGCAGGTGGCGAGGGAAGGCTCATGGCTCCTTTCATTCTCCCGCCGCGCCCCCATGTGAACGCTCTGGCGATTGCGAGCCGCCTATTCTACCCGCCCCTTGCCCAGGAAAGACCAACGTGAGTGAAGCCGTCGTCAGCCGCGATAGCAGTACATCCGAACTGGATCGACTCGCCGAGTTGGCCGAGGACGTGATCCGCCGCGCGCGGATCGCCGGCGCCAGCCAGGCCGAAGTGGCCGCCACCATCGACACCGGGCTCAGCGTGAATGTGCGCCTCGGCGAGGTGGAGACGGTCGAGCACACCCGCGATCGCGGCTTCGGGCTCACGGTGTATTTCGGCCAGCGCAAGGGCTCGGCCAGCACGGCGGACCTGCATCCGGATTCGATCCAGGCGACGCTGGACCAGGCCTGTGCGATTGCCCGTTACACCGAGGCCGATCCCGCCGCCGGGCTGGCCGATGCCTCGCGCATGGCCAGCGCGTTCCCGGAACTGGACCTGTGGCACCCCTGGGACATCGACACCACGCAGGCGATCGAGCTGGGCATCGCGATCGAGGATGCCGGGCGCGCACATGCCGGCATCAGCAACTCCGATGGCGCCTCCGTGCAGGCCGGGCAGGGTCTGTCCGTGTACGCGAACTCGCACGGTTTCGTGGGCCGCGAGCGCGGCACCCGCCACGCGTTGTCGCTGGCGCTGATCGCCGGCGACGAGGACGGCATGCAGCGCGATTACTGGTACGACAGCGTGCGCGCGGCGGGCGATTTCATCAGCGCGAAGGCGCTCGGCGACAAGGCCGCCGAGCGCACGCTGGCGCGGCTTGGGGCGCGCGGCCTGTCCACCCGGCAATGCCCGGTGCTGTTCGCGCCGGAGCTTGCGCGCGGCGTGATCGGGCATCTGCTCGGGGCGGTCAGCGGTGGCTCGCTGTATCGGCGGGCCAGCTTCCTGCTCGACCATGTGGGCCAGGCGGTGATGCCTGCATGGTTGAATATCGACGAGCGGCCGCATCTTCAGCGCGGCCAGGGCTCGGCCAATTTCGATGCCGAGGGCGTGGCCACGCGCGACAGCGCCCTGATCGAAGGCGGCGTGCTGGCGCGCTACATGCTGGGCAGCTATTCGGCGCGCAAGCTCGGCATGGAATCCACCGGCAACGCCGGCGGCGTGCACAATCTGGTGGTGGCCGCGGGCGCGGCCGATGGCGAGGCGTCCGATTTCGCCGGCATGCTGCGGCGCCTGGGTACCGGTCTGCTGGTCACCGAGGTGATGGGCCAGGGCGTGTCGATCGTCACTGGCGATTATTCGCGTGGGGCCGCCGGTTTCTGGGTGGAGCACGGCCGCATCGTGCATCCGGTGGAAGGCATCACCATCGCCGCCAACCTGCGCGACATGTTCGCCGGCATCGTGGCGGTGGGCGACGATGTCGATCCGCGCTCGCCGGTCCTCACCGGCTCGATCCTGCTCGATCGCATGACCGTCGCCGGCGAGTAGCCGCGCCTCCGGCGGGGTTGGGCGTGTTGGCAGGTTCTTGCGGCAAAGCGGCGCAAGCCTTGCTAGCATCGGCACGACCGGCAAGCGGCCGGTGAGCTTCGACGTCGAAGGAGATGCGCATGAGCGTTCCACCCGAATCCGTCATCCCGCCCGCGCCGACCGATCCGGCGCCGGGCGTTCCGCCTGCCGAGGAAAGACAGTGGGCGATGTTTGCGCATCTGTCCGCGCTGCTCGGTGCGATCCTCACCGGTGCGCTGGGCGGCGGCTGGGGCTGCTTCATCGGCCCGCTGGTGATCTGGCTCATCAAGAAGGACACCATGCCGTTCGTCAACGACCAGGGCAAGGAGGCGCTGAACTTCAACATCACGGTGGCCATCGCGTTCGTGGTGCTGTTCCTGCTCTCGGTGATGACGTTCGGCATCGGCCTGGTCATCGCGATCCCGCTGTGGTTCATCATCGGCATCGCCTGGCTGGTGTTCACCATCATCGCCGCGATCAAGGCCAACGAGGGCGTGACGTATCGCTACCCGTTCACGCTGCGCCTGATCAAGTAGTTTGGCGAGTGGATTGAAAAGGCGGCCTGCGGGCCGCCTTTTCGTTGCCGCGAATCAACGCGTGCGATGCGCCGCGTAGCGGGCCAGCTCTTGCAGCAGCACGGCGCGCGCGCCCCACGGCGTGATCGCCGCCAGCGCGGCATCGGTCAGTTCGGCCAGCCGTGCGCGCGAGGCGTCGAGGCCGATGATCGAGGGGAAGGTGGGCTTGACCGCGGCGGCGTCCTTGCCGGCAGTCTTGCCGATCACTTCAGGGTCGCCTTCCACGTCCAGGATGTCGTCGCGCACCTGGAAAGCCAGCCCGACGGCGCTGGCGTAGCGGTCCAGCGCCTGCAGCGCGTCGTCGTCCGCCGCAGCGACCAGCGCGCCGAGGCGCACCGAGGCGCGGATCAGCGCGCCGGTCTTGCAGCCATGCATGTATTCGAGTTCGGCCAGTTCCAGCGGACGCCCGACCGCGGCCAGGTCGAGCGCCTGCCCGCCGGCCATGCCGTCGGCGCCGCAGGCGCGACCCAGCGTTTGCAGCATCGCGATGCGCACGCGGGCGTCGATGGCACCGGCCTCTTCGGCGGCGAGCACCTCGAACGCCAGCGCCTGCAGCGCGTCGCCGGCGAGGATCGCCATCGCCTCGCCGAACACCACGTGGCAGGTCGGCCGGCCGCGGCGCAGCGCGTCGTCGTCCATGGCGGGCAGGTCGTCGTGCACCAGCGAGTAGGCGTGGATCAGTTCCACCGCGCAGGCGGCGGCGTCCAGTGCCGGACCGTCTTCGTCCAGCGCGTGCGCGGTGGCGTAGACCAGCATCGGGCGCAGCCGCTTGCCGCCGCCCATCACGGCATAGTGCATGGCGCGACGCAGATGGTCGGTGGCGTGGGCGGCCGGGGGCAGGCAGCGTTGCAGCGCGCGCTCGGCGCGGGCAACCAGCGACTGCAGGGCAGGGCCGAGTTCGGCGGACTCAGAGTTCGGGTTCAAACGGTTCGGCGCGGTCGGGGGCATCGGGGTCCAGCAGCAGGCGCACGCGCAGTTCCGCTTGTTGCAGCGACTGCTGGCAATGACGGAACAGGCCGATGCCGCGCTCGAACGAGGCAAGCGATTCGTCGAGGCTCAACTCGCCGCCTTCCATCCGGGTGACCAGTTGCTCCAGCTCGTCGAGCGAGTGTTCGAAATCGACGGCGGGAGCGGGGTCGGCAACGGTCTTGGGAGCGGTCTTGGCCATGGCCCGCAACGCTAGCGCAGCGCGGCGGGCGAATCAATCGGCGCGGCGTCGCCGCAAGCCGCGGGCGTGATCTGGATCAGCGTCCGGGGCGCCAGCGGGGCTGCGCGCCGCAGCGGTCGAACAGCTCGGCACCGCGGGCGTTGATCCAGCGGTCGGCCACGGCGATCAGCTCGCCATCGGCATACAGCAGCGGACACGCGTCGCGTCGCCACGGCGGCATCTGCGCCTGCTGGAACAGGTTGCGCAACTCGCGCGTGTGCGGGTTGCCCGCCGGGCGGATGCGCTCGCCGCCGCGGCGCATGCGCACTTGGAGCGGTTGCGCCAGGCGGGTGGCCGGCGCCGTCAGCGCCAGTTCGCCGCCGTCCGGCAGCGCCAGCGGTTCGCCGCTCCAGCGCTGTTGCCAGTCGGGGTCGATCGGTGCCTGTGTCGGCAGGGCCCACAATCGCTGCTTCCAGATGTGCAACTCGGTGCCGGCCCAGCGCACGCAGGGCAACTGGCCGGCACGTGCATCGCACTGGCGCTCGATCTGCCGGCGCTGCGCCGCACCGGGAGCGGCCAGTCCGCGCAGGTGCAGCCAGTGGTCGAGCAGCGGTTCGCGCAATGCGGGCAGCAGCGCGCGCCAGCCGGGCAGGTCGAGGCTGCCGCTGGCGTGGTCGTGCAGGGCATCGAACGCGGGGAGCCATTGGCTGCGCAGTGCGTCGGCGGCATCGCGGCTCAGCGCGGCGCTGTGCAGGATCGAGTCGCAGGCCTGCGGCCAGTAACGCAGCAGCCCCGGCAGGATCTCATGGCGCAGGCGATTGCGCGCGAGGCGGATGTCGGCGTTGGAGGGGTCGTCGATGCAGTCGAGTTGGTGGGCGGCGACGTAGTCGAGCAGCGTGGCCCGCGGCAGCTCCAGCAGGGGGCGCCAGAGTTGGCCGGCGCCGAACGGTCGTCGTACGCGCATCCCGCCCAAGCCTTCCGGCCCTGCGCCGCGCAGCAATTTCAGCAGTACGGTCTCGACCTGGTCGTCGCGATGGTGGCCGAACAGCAGCCACTCGCCATCGTGCAGCAGGTCGGCCAGCGCGGCATGGCGGACGTGCCGCGCGGCGGCCTCCAGGCCCTTGCCGCCATCGCGCGGCACGTATACGCGCACCAGCGCGCAAGGCACGTCGAGGTCCTGGCAGAAGCGAGCGCAGTGTGCCGCCCAACGCGCGCTGTCGGCATGCAAGCCATGATCGACGTGCGCCGCGCGCAACCCGCGTTCCCGGGCCAGCGGTTCGTGGGCCAGCGCGTGCAGCAGGGCGCTGGAATCGGGGCCGCCGCTGAAGGCGACACAGATCGGCGCGGGTGCTGTCGCGGTCAGCGCCGCGAGTAGATGGGCTTGCAGCGGGTCGCTCATTTCTTGTCGGCGCGGGAACGCACGTAAATGTGCTTGCCGTTGCCGATCTGGCGCTCCTCGGTGTCGAACAGGCCGATGCCCTTGATCAGGCCGCTCAGTTTTGCGTAGCCATAGTTGCGCGAGTCGAAGTCGGGCGACTGCTTGTTGATGATGCTGCCGACCGGCCCGAGGCTGGCCCAGCCGGTCTCGTCGGACGCGGCCTCGATCGCATTGCGCAGCATGTTCATCAATTTGCTGTCGCCGCGCAGTTCCTTGGCCGAGCGCTGTTTCGGTGCCGTCTCGGTTTCGGTCTCGCTGGTGCCAGCCAGCACCTCGGTATAGATGAATTTGTCGCAGGCGGTGCGGAACGGCTCCGGCGTCTTCTTCTCGCCGAAACCGTAGACGATGCGCCCGGATTCGCGGATGCGCGAGGCGAGGCGGGTGAAATCGCTGTCGCTGGAGACGATGCAGAAGCCATCGAAGCGCTCGGCGTAGAGCAGGTCCATCGCGTCGATGATCATCGCCGAGTCGGTGGCGTTCTTGCCGACCGTGTAGCGGAACTGCTGGATCGGCTGGATCGAGTAGCGCAGCAGCGCTTCCTTCCAGCCGTTCAAGTCCGGCTTGGTCCAGTCGCCGTAGATGCGCTTGACGTGGGCGGTGCCGTATTTGGCGATCTCGGCCAGCAGGCCCTCGACGATCGCCGGGCGGGCATTGTCGGCATCGATCAGGACGGCGAGCTTGTCGTGGGCCATGGCGGTGTCCGGCAGCGGAAGGTGGGTCGATGGTAGCGCGCGCCGGCGCGCGGGTGCCTGACGGGCCTCACTGGAGTACGCCGCCCTCGCGCAAGGATTGCTTCAAGGTGTCCACGTCTTTCCAACCGCTGAACTTCGTCACCAGTTGACCATGACGGAATAGGTAGAAGGTGGGCATGGCCCAGCTGTCGAGCATGGACCACTCGCTGTCGTGCCAGGCGATGTGGATCGGTTGATCCGGAAACTCGCGGTTCCAGTCGCTGACAGCGTCGAGCTGCTCGTTCTGGCTGGCCAGCCAGATGGCGTTGCCGGCAAAAAGGGAGCGCAACTGGGCGTCTGCACGGATCGCGCGCGCGGCATCCCGCGAGAAGTGGCAGGACGCCACTACCACGATGCGCAATGGCGCGGACAGATCGAAGGATTGGCGTGCCATGGTGCCGGTGCGTGCATCCACGGTCAGTGCGGTCGGTTGTCCCGGCGGCGGCGATGCGGCACGGCGGAACGTCGGAATGACGGGGATGCCCATCTCCGGGTGATGTCGCGCCAGGGTGTTCGCGGCATCGAAATCGCGGCCGGTGATCAGCGCCTGGTGGAGGCGCGCATAGTCCTTGTCCGATGCCATGCCTCGTCGGTGCATTTCAGCCAGATCCATCCGCAGCTGGGCGATGTGGGTCGGGCTTGGCGCGTGGAACACCACGGCTTCCGCTGCGCGCTTGAGCAGCCTCAGGTCAGTGTGGCTGGCCAGGCGCAGGCTCTCAGGCGTTTGTGCATCGCCGAACAGTCGGTCGTAACGTCGTTCGACCCAGGTGGAGCGCTCGGCAGGGGACGGTGAGGGGACGGTTTCCTGCACAACGAACTCGTCATAGCGTCGCTCCAGCATGCTCTCGCCGCATGTGTCGACGGCGCATCCCCGGCTGGCGGCGTCCTGCGTGCGTTCATGGTTTCGGCGGGACTGCTCGGCGGGTGTCAGTCCGTCGACGGCATGGCTTTGCGCGCCGAACAGGGCAAGCAGCTGCACGATCTGTGGGCGCGTCAGCTCGTTGGCCGGGTCCTCCAGCGACATGCCGCGCAGGCCGTGTGGACCGAAGTCGAGCTGGGCAAGAAACCGTTTGCGCCCGCCAGGCGACAAGTCGTCCAGCGGCGAAGTGCCTGGCTGCGTGTCATGCAGATAGCGCGCCAGTGCCGCTCTTGAGGTGATCGGCGCGGGTGCGGTCGACGAGGCAACCACGATGCACGCTGGGGAAAGGCAGAGAACCAGGACGGCAAGTTGCACGCGATTCATGGCGGGCCTCGTGGTGCAGCCAGTCAGGGCCCGGCATCGGGTGGCTGGTGCACCGCCGATCGGTCGCTGGCGAAGTTATTCCTGATAAGCCCCGTAGCTGCGCAGGCGCTTGTAGCGCTGTTCGAGCAGGTCGGGGACCGGCATCGCCTGCAGCTCGTCGAGCTGGTTCAGCAGCACGGCTTTCAGGCGGATCGCCATCGAGCGCGGGTTGCGGTGGGCGCCGCCGAGCGGCTCGCGGATGAGCTTGTCGATCAGGCCCAGTTCGAGCAGGCGCGGGGCGGTCATGCCCAGGGCCTCGGCGGCGTCTTTTACCTTGTCGGCGCTCTTCCACAGGATCGAGGCGCAGCCTTCGGGCGAGATCACCGAATAGGTGGAGTACTGCAGCATGTTGGTGCGGTCGCCGACGCCGATCGCCAGCGCGCCGCCGGAGCCACCCTCGCCGATCACGGTGCAGATGATCGGTACCTTGAGTTCGGCCATTTCCAGCAGGTTGCGCGCGATCGCCTCGCTTTGCCCGCGCTCTTCGGCGCCGACGCCGGGGTAGGCGCCCGGGGTGTCGATCAGGGTCAGCAGGGGCAAGCCGAAACGCTCGGCCATCTGCATCAGGCGCAGCGCCTTGCGGTAGCCCTCGGGGCGCGGCATGCCGAAGTTGCGGCGCACCTTGGTCTTGGTGTCGCGGCCTTTCTGGTGGCCGATGATCATCACCGGCCGGCCGTTGATGCGGCCCAGGCCGCCCACGATGGCAGCGTCCTCGGCGTACATGCGGTCGCCGGCCAGTTCGTGGAACTCCTCGCAGATCACGCCGATGTAGTCGAGCGTGTAGGGCCGCGCCGGGTGGCGGGAAAGCTGGGTGGTCTGCCAGGAATTGAGGTTGCGGAAGATGTCCGCCGTCTTCACCTTCACCTTCTGCCGCAGGCGCGCCACTTCCTCGTCGATGTTGAACGCCTGGCCATCGCTGGCGTGGCGAAGCTCCTCGATCTTCGCATCCAGTTCGGCGATGGGTTGTTCGAAATCGAGGAAGTTGGGGTTCATTCGTTGCTGTTCATTGCACGGAAGCGCTCAAGTATACCGTTCCGCAAGAAAAGGCGAGAACGGCGCCGTATGGCCGTGATCGGGTCGACAGATGCCTGCCGCGGGCGCGGTGATTGCGTTATCGTCCGCCCCATCGAGCACCCGCCGCCGGATCGCCGCCATGCCCAGCAAACCCATCGACAACGCGAAACTCGACCGCATCGTGGCCGAGGCGCGACGCGCCGCCGAGCAGCGCGAGCTGGGCTATCGCGAGCGGGCGCTGAAGATGTATCCGTGGGTGTGCGGTCGCTGCGCCCGCGAGTTCACGCGCGCCAATCTGCAGGAACTGACCGTGCACCACCGCAACCACGATCACGACTTCAACCCGGCCGACGGCAGCAACTGGGAACTGCTGTGCGTGTACTGCCACGACAACGAGCACGCGCGGCATATCGACCACGTGCGCGGCGGGGTGATGGCAGTGGAGGAAGCGCCGCCTGCGACGGGCAATCCGTTTGCCGACCTGAAGGCGATGATGGAGCGGGGCGGCAAGTAATCCCGCGAAGGCCTACCTGCGTCGATAGATGCCGTCGAAGCGGACGTTGAGTCCGCCGCACTGGTGATTGTCGCTGACCACCAGAAACTTCCCGACCAGGAAGGCGCTCATCTCGCACGCATCGTCGACAAAGGTTGCGTGATGGCCGCTGGGCCGTGCCTCCCCGTCCATGGCGCCCAGGTTGGGGCCGCCGGGGAACTGGTCCGGCGGCGGGTCGGCCATCGGGTAATAGGCTTCGCCGTCGGCACGCAACATGCCGTTGTCATGGCGGATCGTGATGCGGTTGTCCCCCTGCATCCAGTCGCCTTCCCATGCCGACGGTGATGGCTGCGCCAGCACCGGCCGCAGGCGGTTGCGCGGCAGCCAGCCGGCGTGTCCATCCTGGTTGTCGGGAAACATGACGCAGGCGTAGTCGCCGCGGACGTCGCCCGCCAGTACCTGGTCACCCGGGATCAGGTAGGCCTTTTCCCGGCAGCGATCCGCCGTGGAAGGGCAGTCGTCGGTGCCCGCGACGAAGTGGGCGCGTCCGTCGCCGACGACTTCGGCGAGTGTCGTCTGGTCGCTGCTGCCATCGCCTCCCTCGCACAGAAACGGCGCGTCGGGATGTGTCTGCTGCGCATGGACGCCGCCGAAAAAAACCAACGCGAACAGCGCGAAAGTCCATTTATGGGCAACGGTCATCGGTCTCTCCATGCGTGCCCGCAGACAGTGGATACATGCGCCCGGCGGTGTCTCAATCCTGCTGCTTGACGATGCGCAGGCGTGCGGCCTGCACTCCGGGCAGCGCGCGCACGGCGCGCAGCAGGGCGGGGATGGCGTCCACGCGCCATTCCTCGCCCAGTTCCAGGTCGGCCTGGGCGCTGCGGTTGCGGTAGCCGTGCAGGGTGACGCTGGCCTGGCCACCGCGGTAGCCGGCCAGGGTGCGTTGCAGTTGTTCGGCGAAGTCGGCGTGGATGCCGTTCAATTTCAGTTGCAGCAGGCGCGCGTGCCTGCGGCAGGCGTCGTCGAGCGAGCAGGCGCTGCGCGCGCGCAACTGGAAACCGCCGCCGGAGAATTCGTCGATGCGCAGGCCGCCGTCGACGACCAACAACTGTCCGCGCGTGAGCAGCGGCGCGGCCTGGTGGTAGATCTCGCCGAAGAAACTCACCTCGATGGCGCCGCCGCCGTCCTCGATGCGCACGAACGCGTCGCTGTCGCCGCGCTTGCGCACGGCGGCGACCATGCCGGCGATGGTCCAGGGCGTGTCCGGGCCGCGGCGGAAGCGGTTCTCGCTGCCGTCGTCGTTGCGGCGCGGCTTCGGCGGCTGGTAGCGGTCGACGATCTCGCCCAGCGGGCAGGTGGACAGCTGCGCCAGCTCGTCTTTCCACGGGTCGGTGGGGTGGCCGGAGAGGTAATGGCCGAGGGTGTCGCGTTCACCTTGCAGGCGTTGTTCCAGCGGCCACTCCGGCGCGGTCGGCAAGTCGATCTCGAGTACCGGCGTGGCAGAGCCCATCGCCGCGCCGAACATGTCGTTCTGGCCCGATTGCCGGTCGCGCTGGTGCTGTTCGGCGGCCTTGACCGCGTCGGGAAGTTGGAGCATCAGGCTGGCGCGGTTGGCCGCCAGCGCGTCCAGCGCGCCGGACAGGATCAGCGCCTCCAGCACACGCCGATTGAGCTTGCCCGGATCGATCCGTCGGCAGAAATCGGCCAGGTCGGTGTAGCGCCCGTGCGCGCGCTCGGCGACGATCGCCTCGCACACGCCGTGGCCGACGCCCTTGATCGCGCCCAGGCCGTACTGGATGATTTTGGGTTCCACCGCCACGAACATGTACTCGGACGCATTGACGTCCGGCGGCTGCACCACGATGCCCAGTGCGCGCGCTTCGTTGAGGAAGGTGACCGCCTTGTCGGTGTTGTCCATGTCCGCGGAGATCGTCGCGGCCATGAACTCGGCGGGGTAATGTGCCTTCAGCCAGGCGGTCTGGTAGGAGACCAGCGCGTAGGCGGCCGCGTGCGACTTGTTGAAGCCGTAGCCGGCGAACTTCTCCATCAGGTCGAAGATGGCGTCGGCCTTTTCGCCCGAGAGTCCGTCCTTGGCCGCACCCTCGCGGAAGATCGCGCGGTGCTTGACCATCTCCTCGACTTTCTTCTTGCCCATCGCTCGGCGCAGCAGGTCGGCGCCGCCGAGCGTGTAGCCGCCCACGATCTGCGCCATCTGCATCACCTGCTCCTGGTAGACCATGATGCCGTAGGTCTCTTTCAGGATCGGCTCGACGCGCGGGTCGGGATATTCGACTTCCTCGCGGCCGTGCTTGCGTGCAATGAAGCTGGGGATCAGGTCCATCGGGCCGGGACGGTACAGCGCCACCAGCGCGATGATGTCCTCGAAGCGATCGGGTTTCGCATCCTTCAGCATGCGCTGCATGCCGGAGGATTCGAGCTGGAACACGGCGACCGTCTGCGCCTTCTTCAGCAGCTCGTACGGCGCCGGGTCGTCCAGCGGCAGCGCCGAGATGTCCAGCGCCGCCTCGCCGGTTTTCGCGCGGCGCGCGTTGATCGCCTTGACCGCCCAGTCGATGATGGTCAGCGTGCGCAGGCCGAGGAAGTCGAACTTGACCAGGCCGACCGCCTCGACGTCGTCCTTGTCGTACTGGGTGACCACACCGCCGCCGCCGGCTTCGCAGTACAGCGGGGAGAAATCGGTGAGCGGGGTCGGCGCGATCACCACGCCGCCGGCATGCTTGCCGGCGTTGCGGGTGAGGTTTTCCAGGCTCAGCGCCAGGTCGATCAGCGCATGGGCGTCCTCGTCCTGCGCGTAGGCGTCGCAGAACTCGCGCACGACGCGGTCGGTTTCCTTCTTCGATTTCTCCGACAGGCCCAGCGCATCGGACAGGGTCAGGTCGAGCGGCCGCGGCGGGATCATCTTGGCCAGCTTGTCGACCTGGCCGTAACCCATGCCGAGCACGCGGCCCGAATCGCGCAGCACCGCCTTGGCCGCCATCGAGCCGTAGGTGATGATCTGGCTGACCTTGTCGCGCCCGTACTTGCGCGCGACGTAGTCGATCACCTCGTCGCGGCGGTCCATGCAGAAGTCGATGTCGAAGTCTGGCATCGACACGCGTTCGGGATTCAGGAAGCGCTCGAACAGCAGGTCGAACTGCAGCGGGTCGAGGTCGGTGATCTTCAGCGCCCACGCCACCAGCGAGCCGGCGCCGGAACCACGCCCGGGGCCCACCGGAATGCCGTGTTGCTTGCCCCAGTTGATGAAGTCCGCGACGATCAGGAAGTAGCCGGGGAAGCCCATCTTGACGATGACGTCCAGCTCGCGTTCGAGCCGCGCGTCGTAGTCCGCGCGCGAGTGGCCGGCAGCCAGCGGCGCGAGTGCAAGGCGCTGTTCCAGGCCCTGCCGCGACAGTTCGCGGATGTGGCTGTCGAGGTCGTGGCCCTCCGGCACGGGGAAGTCGGGCAGGTAGTACTTGCCGAACTTGAGTTCCAGCGTGCAGCGCTTGGCCAGCTCGACGGTATTTGCCAGCGCCTCGGGCAGGTCCGCGAACAGCGTCGCCATGTCTCCGGGCGTCTTCAGGTACTGCTGGTCGGTGTATTCCCGCGGGCGCTTGGGGTCGGCCAGCACGCGGCCCTGGTTGATGCACACGCGCGCCTCGTGCGCGTCGAAGTCGGCCTGCTTGAGGAAGCGCACGTCGTTGCTGGCCAGCACCGGCAAGTCGAGCGTGGCGGCCAGGCCCAGGGCGGCGCTGTTCCAGAGCTCCTCGCCGTCGCGACCGCAGCGGGTCAGTTCCAGGTACAGCCGGTCCGGAAACAGTCGTGCCAGCGCGCGCAGTTTCGCCAGCGCGGCATCGCTGCCCTGGTGCACCGCGATGCGGGCTACTTCGCTGTCGCGGCCGAGCAGGGCGATCAACCCGCTGCAGGCCTCGCCATGCAACCAGCCGGCGTCGATCAGTGCGCGTCCGCCGTGCTGGCCCTCCTGCCAGGCACGCGACACCAGCCGCGACAGGTTGAGGTAGCCGTCATGGTCCTGGCACAGCAGGGTCAGCCGCCACGGGCGCGGATCGTCCGGCGCCGAGACCAGCAGGTCGCAACCGCCGATGGCCTTGATTCCGGCCGCGCTGCAGGCTTTGTAGAACTTGACCAGCGCGAACATGTTGCATTCGTCGGTCAACGCCACCGCCGGGATGCCGTCGCGCACGCAGGCGGCGACCAGCGCCTTGATGCGGATGGTCGAGTCGACCAGCGAGTACTCGCTGTGCAGGTGAAGGTGGGCGAAGCTGGCGGTCATGCAAATCTGCGCGCGTTGTCCGTGCAGGCTACCCGCCGCCGCAGGCAGCGGCAAGATTGACTTGCGCGGGGTTTGCGCGAAGCGCGGGCCGGCGCCGACCGGGGGTCATCGCGGCGCGAGCACCGGTGCCGCGATCGGCGGTTCGCGCAGCAACGCGTTGATCTCTTCGACGAGCGTACCGAGCATGTCTTCGCCATATCCGACGTGGACATGGGCCACGGTGCCGTCACGATGCAGCATCACCATCACCGGGATTCCCGTGACGTCATACGGCTTGCCGATGGCGCCGTGACGATCCCAGGTGAGCAGCAGTTCGGGGAGGCTCTTGCCCAGTGCGCGCGCGGCACGCAGGAAGACGCGGCGATCCTCCTTGTAGTTGACCGCCACCACCTGCAGCGACATGCCGCGCTTGGTCGCCAGCGATTGCATCTTCGCCAGCACCGGCATCTCCTTCATGCAGTAGCCGCACCAGGTCGCCCAGAAACTGATCACCACGACCTTGCCGCGCAGCGAGGCCAGGCTCACCGTGTGTCCATCCATCGTTGGCCCCAGTGAATCCGGCGGCACGTCGCCGGGCCGCACGCCCGCGGTGGCGGCGAAGCAGCTCATCAAGGCGACCAGGAGCAGGCTCATCCGTCGCATGGCGTCCCCTTCATATCCATGGACCAGCGGTCACGAGAGGCCAGTGTAAGCGATGGCCGGGTGCGGCAATCGCGGCCGCGATGTTTGCCTCAGAACAAGCTGGCCTGATCCAGCAGCAGGCGCACCGGGGCAAAGCTGCGGCGGTGCAGTGGGCATGGCCCCAGCCGCTGCAGCGAGGAGAGGTGGGCCGGCGTGGGGTAGCCCTTGTGCAGGGCGAAGCCGTAGCCGGGATGGAGCGCGTCCAGTTCCACCATCAAGCGGTCGCGGGTGACCTTGGCCAGGATCGAGGCCGCGCTGATGGCCGGTTCCAGCGCGTCGCCGCCGACGATCGCGCGCGCCGGGCAGGGCAGGTCCGGCGGCAGCTTGTTGCCGTCGATCAGCGCGTGCTGCGCGGCGGGCGCCAGGCCGGCGAGGGCGCGGCGCATGCCGGTCATGGTGGCGCGGAAGATGTTCAGCGAATCGATTTCCTCCGGCTCGACCAGCACGATGCAGTACGCCAGCGCGCGTTCGAGAATCAGCGGGAACAGCGCCTCGCGGCGCGCCTCGCTGAGCCTCTTCGAATCGTCGAGGCCGCGGATCGGCCGGACCGGATCGAGGATCACCGCCGCCACCGCCAGCGGACCGGCGAGAGGGCCGCGACCGGCTTCGTCGACACCGGCGACCAGCAGGCTGGTCGCCGATCCGTCCTCGTCCGCCTGCGAGCGCGGAGGCGGACGATGGCTGTCGAGAACAAGCTCAGCCATCGGCGCGGCCGTGATCGTCGACCAGCTCCGCCACCGCGGTCGCGGCCCGTTCGCCGGCGTGGCCGGCCATGTCGCCGCGCAGTTCCTGGTGCAGGTATTCGAAGGCGGCCACGATCGCGCTGCGGCGCTCGCTGTCGCTGAACAGGGCCAGCGTGGCGGCGGCCAGCTTGTCGACGGTGCAGTCGTCCTGCATCAGCTCGGGCACCCACGGCCCCGGGCCCAGCCCGCTGGCGCGGGCCAGGATGTTGGGCAGCGAATAGACGTCCGTCTTGATCATGTTCAGGGCGCGCGCGATGCGATAGCTCAGCGGCGCCACGCGGTAGCCGACCACCATCGGCCGCTTGGCCAGCATGGCCTCCAGCGTGGCGGTGCCGGAGGCCAGCAGCACCACGTCGGCAGCCAGCATCGCCTCGTGGGCCTGGCCGTCCAGCAGCAGCGGCGCGGGTTCGCTGGCCGGCAATCGGGCGAGCAGTTCCTGCAATCGCGCGTGTACCCGTGCATTGGCGGCGGGGACCACGATGCGCAGGCCGGGCACGACTGCGGCAACGCGCTGCGCGGCATCCAGGAAAATCCGGCCCAGCCGATCCACCTCGGACATCCGGCTGCCCGGCAGTACCGCCAGCACCGGCGCCTGCTGCGGCAGGTGCAGCGCCTCGCGCGCGCCGACGCGGTCGGCGACCAGCGCGAAGCGGTCGGCCAGCGGGTGGCCGACGAAGCGCGCGTCGATGCCATGGCGCGCGTAGATCGCCGGTTCCATCGGGAACAGGCACAGCACGCGGTCCGCGCTGCGACCGATCTTCTCCACGCGATTCTCGCGCCATGCCCACACCGAGGGGCTGACGTAGTGAACCGTGCGCAAGCCGGCCTCCTTCAGGCGCCGTTCCACGCCGAGGTTGAAATCCGGGGCGTCGATGCCGATCACCACCGCCGGCCTGGCCTGCCTGAGGCGCGCGACCAGGGAACGGCGCAGACGCAGCAGGCGCGGCAGGTGGCTGATCACCTCGCTGAAACCGAACAGCGACAGCTCGCGGATGTCGTACCAGGACTCGAACCCCTCGCGCTGCATCCGCGCCCCGCCGATGCCGACGAAGCGCGCCTGCGGGTAGCGCTGGCGCAAGGCGACGATCAGGTCGGCACCGAGCTGGTCGCCGGAATCCTCACCGGCGAGGATGGCGATCAGCGGGGCAGTTGCGGAGACGCCGGTGTTTTGCATTTCGTCTCCGTCGTGAAGCGAGAGCCAGAGCGCGTGCTTGATTTTGCGATAAGCGCGACGCGCTTATCGCGCCAACGACCGCTCGCTGTGGTCGAGGAACTCCAGCATTGCCATGACGTCGGCGCTTTCGCGCGCCTGCTCGGCGAGTTTCTCGCGGGCTTCGGGCAGCGAGAGGCCGGCCATGTAGAGGGTGCGGTAGGCGCGCTTGATCGCGGCGATGCGGGTGGCATCGAAGCCCCGGCGTTTGAGGCCTTCGCTGTTGATGCCGCGCGGGCGGCCCTGCTGCTCGTTGGCCATCATCACGAACGGCGGCACGTCGTGGCCGACCAGGCAGCCCATGCCGATGAAGGCGTGCGCGCCGACCTTGCAGAACTGGTGCACGCCCGAATAGCCGGAGAGGATCGTCCAGTCACCGATCACCACGTGCCCGGCCAAGGCGGAATAGTTGGAGAACACCACGTGATTGCCGACCTGGCAGTCGTGCGCGATGTGCACGTAGGCAAGCACCCAGTTGTCGTCGCCGAGGCGCGTGACGCCGCCGCCGTCGCCGGTGCCGCGGTTGATGGTGGTGAATTCGCGGATCAGGTTGCGGTCGCCGATGACCAGTTCGGTGCGCTCGCCGGCGAATTTCTTGTCCTGCGGATCGCCGCCCAGCGAGGCGAACTGGGCGACGCGGTTGTCGCACCCGAGCCGGGTGGGGCCTTCGATCACCACGTGCGGGCCGATCACCGTGCGGTCGCCGATCTCCACCTGCGCGCCGATGACGCTATAGGCGCCGATGCGCACGCCGGCGCCGATCACGGCAGCCGGGTCGACCTGCGCAGTGGGGTGGATCGCGGTGCTGTCACTCATGTTCATGACCTCGCGGCGCACATCAGTTCGCAGCTTGCCACTTCCTTGCCGTCGACCGTGGTGCGCGCGGCGAACAGGCCCATGCCGCGGACCAGGCGTTTCAGGTTCACTTCCAGGCGCAACTGGTCGCCCGGCACCACCGGAGCGCTGAAGCGCGCATTGTCGACCTTGACCAGATAGAACAACGGGCTGCCCGCGTCGCCCTTCATGCGGCGGCTGATCTGCGTCAGCAGGCCGGCGGCCTGCGCCATCGCCTCGATGATCAGCACGCCCGGCATCACCGGATGGCCCGGGAAATGGCCATCGAAGAACGGTTCGTTGATGGTGACGTTCTTCAGCGCGACTGCGCTGACGTCCGGCACGACCTCGATCACTCGGTCGACCAGCAGGAACGGGTAGCGGTGCGGCAGCAGGCGCTGGATCTGCTCTACCTGCACCGGCAGGGTGATCTCGAAATTTTCCTCAGTCATTGCTCTTGTCCTTTTCCAGTGCCGCCAGACGGCGCGCGTATTCGTCCAGATGCTTGAATCGCGCCGCATTCCTGCGCCACAGGCGATTTTCCTGCAGCGGCACGCCGGAGGAGTACTCGCCCGGTTCGCGTATCGAATGGGTGACCAGGCTCTTGGCGGTAATGGTAACCCGGTCGGCCAGCTCGAGATGGCCGAGCACGCCCGCATTGCCGCCGATCTGGCAGTAGCGGCCGATCCTGGCGCTGCCGGCCACGGCGGCGCATCCGGCCATTGCGGTGTGCGCGCCCACGTGCACGTTGTGGGCGATCTGGATCTGGTTGTCCAGCCGCACGTCTTCTTCCAGCACGGTGTCGTCCAGCGTGCCGCGGTCGATCGTGGTGTTGGCGCCGATCTCGCAGTCATCGCCGATGCGTACCCCACCCAACTGGGGCAGCTTGATCCAGTGGTCGGTGTCGAAGGCCAGGCCGAAGCCGTCCGAACCGATCACCGCGCCGGGATGCACCAGCACGCGGCGACCCAGGATGACGCGCGTGACCAGGGTGACCCGCGCCACCAGCCGCGATTGCGCCCCCACCGTGCAGCCCTCGCCGATGATGCAGTGTGGCCCCAGCACGGCGCCGTCCTCGACCACTGCATCGGCCTCGATCACGCAACACGGGCCGATGCTGGCGCCGGCGCTGACGCGCGCGGAAGCGGCGACCACGGCACTGGGATGCACGCCAGCCGGTGCGGCGGGCAGGCGCTCGAACAGCGCGGCGATGCGCGCGTAGGCGACGTAGGGGTCCCTGGCGATCAGCGCGGTGGCCGGGCAATCGGCGAGGTTCTCCTCGCGCAGCACCACCACGCCCGCGCGGGTGGACAGCAGCTGCGCGGTGTATTTGCTGTTGGAAAGAAAGCTCAACTCGCTGGCGCCGGCGCCACCGAGCGTGCCCACGCCGCTCACCATCCGCGCGCCGTCGCCGCGGACGTCGAGGCCGAAGCGCGCGGCCAGTTCGGCTGCCGAGTAGTGGATGGCGTTCATGCGTGGCTCCGGACGGTGCGCGTCATTGTAGGGCGTGGCACCGCACGACGCAGGTGTGCCCGGGCGACGAAAAAGAAAACGCGGCATCGCCGCGTTTTCCTTCGAGACGCCGGCAGCTCCGCACGTGGCGGCGCCCGCAACGGCCGATGGTCAGAACTGGCTGCCGAAGGTGAACTGGATGCGCTCCTCGTAATGACCGTCCGACGGCTGCGAGCGGAACGGCACGGCGAGGCTGATGATCAGCGGGCCGATCGGCGCCTGCCAGTGCAGCGATACGCCGGCCGAGGCGCGCAGCGTGCTGGCGTCGAAGCTCTGGTAATCCCGGTAGACGTTGCCGACGTCGGTGAACAGCGACACGCGCGCGGTGTTGATGTCCTTCAGGAACGGCAGCGGCAGGTACAGCTCGGCGGTGCCCAGCACCTTGAACGAGCCGCCGATCGGTTGCGCCCAGTAGGCGCCCAGGCAGTTGCCGCGCGCGTCCGGCGAGCTGCCGTCGATGCACACGCGTGGGCCCAGGGTGTTGTCCTGGAAGCCGCGTACGTCGCGCACGCCGCCGGCGGAGAAGTTGGCGAAGAACGGGAAATCCTGGCGCAGGTCGGGCATCACGTAGCCTGCGCCGCGCTGCGCCTCGGTGGCGGCCTTGAGCACGGCGAACTGGTCGTCGCTGATGCCGTTCTTGCCATAGGTCTTGCCGTAGCCCACCTGGCCGTCCAGGTAGAGCACGAAGCCCTTGCCGATCGGCCAGTAATGGTTGGCCTCGGCGGTGAGCTTCCAGTACTGCACGGTGGAGCCGGGCAGGGCGACATCCGCCTGGGCCTGCAGCAGGCCGCCGCGGGTGGGCGCCCAGAAGCCGTTGCGGGTGTCGTGGTTCCAGCCCAGCGTGCCGGTCCACGAATGGATCGTCTTGTTGCCGAGCTGGTTCTGGTAGTCGATCAGGTCCCGCGGGCTGTAGCCGGGGAACAGGTTGACCTTGTTGCTGCTGATGCCCAGGCCCACGCGCACGCCGTCGGTTTCGCTGATCGGGATGCCCAGGTAGGTGGAGAAGCCCTTGGCGCTGGTGCTGTAGTTGGCGTAGTCGGTGTTGCCGTAGTCGGTCTTGGAATAGTTGACGCTGTAGCCGATGCCGATGCCGTTGTCGGTCAGGTACGGGTTGTAGTAGTTGGCGCCGAAACTGGTCTGGTAGGTGCTGCGCGAGCCGCTCACCGAGAAGCTGTCGCCACTGCCGAACAGGTTGTTCTGGCTCAACGAGGCGTTGAGGATGATGCCGGCGTACTGCGAGTAGCCGATGCCGAACTGCATGCTGCCGGCGGCCTGCTCCTCGACCTTGACGCTGACGTCGACCTGGTCCTGCGAGCCGGGCACCAGTTTCTTGTCGATGTCGACCTTCTTGAAGTAGCCCAGCCGCTGCAGGCGGATCTTCGAGCGGTCGATCGCGGCCTGCGAGTACATGGAGCCTTCGAGCTGGCGCATCTCGCGACGCAGCACGTTGTCCTCGGTCTTGGTGTTGCCGGAGAAGATCACGCGGCGCACGTACACGCGCTGGCCCGGCTCGACGTACATGGTCAGGTCGACCGTGTGCTTGTCCTTGTCCAGCTTCGGGATCGGGGTGACCTTGGCGTAGGCATAGCCGATGTTGGACAGCACCGCCTTGATCGCCTTGCTGGAGTTCTCGATCGCGCCGCGGTTGAAGATGTCGCCTTCCTTGACGAACACCAGCTGGCGCATCGTCTTTTCCGGCAGGATCAGGTCGCCGAGCAGCTTGACGTCGGTGACCTTGTAGATGTCGCCTTCCTTGATGCTGGCGTCGATGTACATGTTGCGCTTGTCCGGCGAGATGCTGACCTGGGTCGAATCCACGCCGAAATCCGCGTAACCGCGGTTCATGTAGTAGGACTGCAGCTTCTCCAGGTCGCCGGAAAGCTTCTCGCGCGAGTACTGGTCATTCTTGGAGTACCACGACATCAGGTTCGGCGTGCCGGACTCGAAATCGTCGCGGATCTGCTTGTCGGTGTAGGCGTGGTTGCCGAGGATGTTGATCTCGCGGATCTTGGCGGCCTTGCCCTCGCGGATCTCGATGTCGATGGCGACACGGTTGCGGTCGAGCCGGGTCACGTGCGGCTCGACCGACACGTTGTACTTGCCGCGGTTGTAGTACTGCCGGATCAGCTCCTGCTGCACGCCGTCGATGGCCAGCCGGTCGAAGGTCTCGCCTTCGGAGATGCCGGTCTGCTTGAGGCCCTTCTTCAGGTCGTCGGTCTTGATGTCGTGGTTGCCGCGGATGTTGAGCTTGGCGATGGACGGCCGCTCGACCACCTTGATCACCAGGATGTTGCCGTCGCGGTCGAGCTCCACGTCGCTGAAGAACTTGGTCTGGTACAGCGCGCGGATGGCGCGTGCCGCCTCGGCGTTGGTGAGCCGGTCGCCCTTGTTCACCGGCAGGTAGTTGTACACCGTGCCGGCCGCGATGCGGCTGAGGCCGTCGATGCGGATGTCCGAGATCACGAAGGGCTCGAACGCGTACGCGTTGGCGGCAAGGGAGGCAAGCAGGATCAGCGCGGCGATACGCTTCATCGTCGGTTCCGTTGGGTTAGTTTGACGGGGCGGCCAGCGCGGCCGCTCCGTCAACGCATGCGGCGGGGGATGAGCCCGTCGCGAAAAGGGGCGCTGCATTCCAGCGGGATTTGTCGCGGACCGCGTCGGCCCGGGCAAGCACGGCCGGCGCAGTCTGGCGGATCGCCAGGTGGTCGAGGGCGATGGCGATGCGCATCACGACAGCAGGGTTCGCTGGATGTCGTTGAATAGCGTCCATCCGACCAGGCTGAACAGCAGGACCAGACCGATGTACTGGCCGATGATCATGGCCTGTTCGCTGACCGGGCTGCCCTTGACCAGTTCGATCAGATAATACAGCAGGTGCCCGCCATCGAGGACCGGGATCGGCAGCAGGTTCAGGATCGCCAGGCTCAGCGACACCATCGCCAGAAACTGCAGGAACCACGCCAGCCCCATCTGCGCCGACGCATTGGCGTACTGGGCGATGCCGATCACGCTGGAGATGTTCTTGGTCGAGGCGTGCCCGGTGAGCATCTCGCCGATCATGCCGAAGGTCTGCCGGGTATTGCGCCAGGTGGTGGTGAACGCGGCGCCCAGTGCGCGCGCCGGCGAGTACTGCACGGTGGCCGGCTCCGGCGGCGGCGGGGCGACGCCCAGCATCCACTTCGCCGGCTGGTCGCCGAGCGACTCCCATGTCGCGGTGACCGCGAGGGTCAGCGGCCGGCCGTCGCGCAGCACGCCGATCGACAGTCGCGGCGATGTGGCCGCCGCCGATTGCACCAGCTTGCCGAGGCTGTCGAAATCGCCCACCGGCTGGCCGTTGATGCTGACGATGCGATCGCCGCCCTGGATGCCGCCCAGGGCCGCCGGTTGCCCGGGCTTGACCGTGCCGGCGATCGCCGGCGGCGGCGCCAGGCGCAAGCCGAGCTTGCCGAAGTACTGGTCGATCGGCTGGCCGGCCGGCAGACGGTCCAGCGGCAGCACGAGTTCGCGGGTCTGGCCGTCGGCGTGGCGCACCGTCAGCGGCAGCGGGGTCAGCGCCAGCAGCGCGTTGCCCACCGCGTCCATCGAATCGCTCCAGGTGGAGACCTGGCGCCCGTTGACGCTGAGGATGCGGTCGCCCGGCTGGATGCCTGCCTCGGCGGCGATGCTGTCCGGCGTGGCGGTGACGATCGGCGCGTAGTCGCTCCGGCCGAGCATGAACATCAGCCACAGCGCGGCGATGGTGAAGATCACGTTGAAGCCCGGCCCGGCCGCCACGATGGCGATGCGTTTCCACACCGATTTGCCGGTGAACTCCTGGTCGCGCAGGGCCGGGTCGACCTCGCCCTCGCGCGCGTCGAGCATCTTCACGTAGCCGCCCAGCGGGATCGCCGCGATCCAGTATTCGGTGCCGTCGCGGCCGATGCGCTTCCAGATCGCCTTGCCGAAGCCGATCGAGAACCGCAGCACCTTGACCCCACAGCGCCGCGCGACCCAGTAGTGGCCGAACTCATGGAAGGTCACCAGCACGCCGAGCGTGACCAGCAACCAGAACACCGAGCCGAAAAAGGAAGTCATCAAGTACCGCAGCGGAAAGTCATCGGGACAAGAATATCAGCAAGCCCTGCGCAGTACGCGCCGGGCCGCCTCGCGGGCCGCCCGGTCGCGCTCGAGCAGGGTCGGGATATCGACCACCGGCTGCGCCGGCAGTTCCGCAAGCACCGCCTCGACCACGTCGGCGATCGACAGGAACGCCAGCGTGCCGGCGAGGAAGGCCTCCACCGCCACCTCGTTGGCCGCGCTCAGCACGGTCGGGGCGTCGCCACCGGCGCGCAGCGCCTGGAAGGCCAGCGCCAGGCAGCGGAAGGTGGCCAGATCCGGCGCCTCGAACTGCAGCGGCGCGCAGGCGGCGAGGTCGAGCGGGGTGACCCCGGACTCGACCCGCTCCGGCCAGGCCAGCGCGTGGGCGATCGCGGTGCGCATGTCCGGGTTGCCCAGTTGCGCCAGCACGGAGCCGTCGACGTAGTCGACCATCGAGTGGATCAGGCTCTGCGGATGCACCACCACCTCGATGGCCTCGACCGGCGCGGCGAACAGGTGATGCGCCTCGATCACCTCCAGCCCCTTGTTCATCAGGGTGGCCGAGTCGACCGAGATCTTGCGGCCCATGACCCAATTGGGATGCTTGCAGGCCTGGTCGGGCGTGACATGCGCCAGCTCGGCGCGGCTGCGGCCGCGGAACGGGCCGCCGGACGCGGTCAGGATCAATCGGCGCACGCCACTGCGGGCCAGTGCGGGGCGACCGCCCGGCAGACACTGGAACAACGCGTTGTGCTCGGAGTCGACCGGCACCAGCACCCCGCCACCGCGCTCGACCGCCTGCAGCAGCAGCGGGCCGGCCATCACGATGGACTCCTTGTTGGCCAGCAGCAGCCGCTTGCCGGCCTGCGCGGCGGCCAGGGTCGACTCCAGCCCGGCGGCGCCGACAATGGCCGCCACCACGGTGTCGCACAGGTTGCCGGCCGCCGCGGTGACCAGCGCGTCCGGGCCGCTGGCGACATCGCAGCGCACCCCGGCGTCGGCCAGGCGCCGGGCCAGTTCGCCCTCGTGCGCGGGATCGGCGACGATGGCCAGGTCCGGCCGGTGTCGAACGCACAGTTCGACCAGCGCCTCGACGCGGTGGTTCGCGGTGAGCACGCTGGCGCGGAACCGCTCCGGATGGCGCGCGATCACGTCCAGCGTGCTGCCGCCGATCGAGCCGGTGGCACCAAGGACAGCGACCGTGCGCATCGTCACAACTGCAGCACCCACAAGCCGGCGGCGAAAATGGGCAGTGCCGCGAACACGCTGTCCAGTCGATCCATCAGGCCGCCATGGCCGGGAAAGATGCTGCCCGAATCCTTCACCTGGGCATGCCGCTTGAGCAGGCTCTCGAACAGGTCGCCGACGATAGAAATGGACACGGTGGCCGCCGCCAGCAGCGCCAGCGCCAGCAACCGCACATCACGCACGTCGAGCAGCCAGGCGCCGACCAGCGCCAGCAGCACGCCGGCGACCAGCGCGCCGTAGGCGCCGGCCCAGGTCTTGCCCGGGCTGATATGCGGCGCCAGCTTGCGCTTGCCGAAGGCGCGGCCGGCGGCGTAGGCGCCGATGTCCGAGGCCCACACGATCATCAGCGCCAGCAAGGTCCACCACGGGCCGTGCGGCGAGTGGCCATGGATGCGGACCAGGGCGACCCAGGCCGGAAAGATCACGAATGCGCCGGCCAGCAGTTTCAGCGCGGTGTTGTCGCGCGTGGGCGCGGCGGCGAACGCGAAGTGGCGCAGCCACAGGCAGGCCACCAGCCACCATGCCACACCAGCGACCAGCAGCCAGTCGAGCCACGCGCTGTCGCGCGCCAGCCAGAGCAGCACGAACACGCCGGCGGCCACGATCAGCAAGGCCACCCGGGCACGGCCATGCAGACCGCTCAGCTGGGCCCACTCCCCCCATGCCGCCAGGAAAGCCACGGCCACGATCGCGCCGAAGACGCCGGTCGGCGGCAGCAGGACGATCAGGATCGCCAGCGGCGCGAGCACCAGGGCGGTGAGAATGCGCTGAAGCAGCATGGAAATCCTCTAGGAGCGTGGGCGGTAGAAACCAAGGGAGCGAGGCAAAGCGATTTTGAGTCAGGTTTTTCGATCGTTTGAGGAAGATAGCCGTAGCTATCTGACGAGAAGGAGCGGAAAAGCTGGCCAAAAGCGCGAAGCCATAGCCCCTTGGTTTCTATCGCCCACGCTCCTGGGGGGCAGGGGCCAGCTGCGCGCTGGTGCGGCCGTAGCGGCGCTCGCGCGAAGCGTAGTCGGCGATGGCCTCGCGCAGGCAAGCCTGGTCGAAATCGGGCCACAACGTGTCGGTAAAGTACAGCTCGGCGTAGGCGACCTGCCACAACAGGAAGTTGCTGATGCGGCGTTCGCCGCCGGTGCGGATGAACAGGTCCAGCGGCGGCAGCTCGGCCAGGCTCATCCACTGGCCCAGCCGTGATTCGTCGATCTCGTCGGCGCGCAACTCGCCGCGCGCGACCGCGCCGGCAGCGTGGCGACAGGCCTGCACGATGTCCCAGCGGCCGCCGTAACTCACCGCGATATTCAGTTGCAGCGCCGCGTTGCCGGCGGTGCGGTCCGTCGCCGCGCGCATACGCTGGCGCAGCGGCTCGTCGAAGCTGTCCAGGTCGCCGATGAAGCGCAGGCGCACGCCGTGGCCGTGCAGTTCCTCCACCTCTTTGTCCAGCGCGCGCACGAACAGGTTCATCAGCGCGCTGACCTCGTCCTGCGGGCGCTGCCAGTTTTCGCTGGAGAAGGCGAACAGGGTCAGCACCGGCACGCCTTCGCGCAGGCAGGCTTCGATCACCTCGCGCACCGCGCGGCGCCCGGCGTTGTGGCCGAAGCTGCGCGGACGGCGCCGGGCGCGGGCCCAGCGCCCGTTGCCGTCCATCACGATGGCGACATGGCGGGGAACCCGGGCAGCCGTGGCGGCCGGCATGCGGGGTGCGATGGCGCTCAGAGCGCCATCAGCTCCTCTTCCTTGGCCTTGACCACGGTATCGACGTCCTTGACCGCGCGATCGGTGAGCTTCTGGATCTCGTCGTCGAAACGGCGATCCTCGTCCTCCGTGATCTGCTTGTCCCTGAGCAGGTCCTTGACCTGCTGCAGGGCATCGCGGCGCACGTTGCGGATGGCGATCTTGGCGTTCTCGCCCTCATGGCCCACGTGCTTGGCCAGCTCCTTGCGACGCTCCTCGGTGAGCGCGGGCATGTTGAGCCGGATCACGGTGCCGGCGGTGGTCGGCGTGATGCCGATGTCCGATGCCATCAGGGCCTTCTCGATCGGCGCCACCATGTTTTTTTCCCACGGCGTGATGAGGATGGTGCGCGCATCGGCCAGCGTCACGGACGCGACCTGCGACAGCGGCGTTTCCGCGCCGTAGTAGCTGACCTTGATGTGGTCGACCAACGTGGTGCTGGCGCGGCCGGTGCGGATACGCGTGAGGTCGTGCTTGAGCGAATCGATGCTCTTGCCCATGCGGGCCTGGGCATCGTTCTTGATGTCGTTGAGCATGTGTCGTACCCCGGTGAATCTGGCAACGCGTGATTATAGCAGTGGCGGGCGTCGCCCCCGCGGGCCGACTCAGCCGACCAGCGTGCCGATCGACTCGCCGCCCATGATGCGCATCAGGCTGCCGGGCACGCTCATGTCATAGATGCGCAGCGGCATGCCGTGGTCGCGGCACAGCGCGATCGCGGCGGTGTCCATCACTTGCAGGTTGCGCTGGATCACTTCCTCGTAGCTCAGCCGCTCGTAGCGGATGGCGTGCGCGTCACGGGCGGGGTCGGCGCTGTAGACGCCGTCGACCTTGGTGGCCTTGAGCAGCAGGTCGGCGCCGACTTCCACGGCGCGCAGCGCCGCGGCCGAGTCGGTGGTGAAGAACGGATTGCCGGTGCCGGCAGCGAACAGCACGATGCGGCCCTTCTCGATGTGGCGGATCGCGCGGCGGCGGATGTAGTCCTCGGCCACGTCGTGGATCTGGATCGCGCTCATCACCCGCGCATAGCCGCCACGCTTCTCGATCGCATCGGCCATCGCCAGCGCGTTCATCACGGTGGCGAGCATGCCCATGTGGTCGCCGGTGACGCGATCCATGCCGGCCGCGGCCAGGCCGGCGCCGCGGAAGATGTTGCCGCCGCCGATCACCACGCCCACTTCCACGCCGGCGCGGCGCACCTCGATGATCTCCTCGGCGAGACGGCCGATCACGTTCGGATCAATGCCGTAGTCGGCCTCGCCCATCAGCGCTTCACCGGAGAGCTTGAGCAGGATGCGGTGGTACTTGGGCTGGGTGCTCATGGGTTCTCCGGATTGTGGGGGCAAACCGCCACATTGTAGCGGCAGAGCCGCTCTCGGGTAAGCTTGCCTCGGTCGATTGAAGTCGCCGCGACGGATTCGGTTCAAGGAGCGAACGGGTGGGGTGGAACACGCTTTATTACGGGGTCCCGGCGCCGTCGCGCGGGCGACGCATCGCCATCCACGGCACGCTGATCGTGATGGCCCTGGCGTTCTACGGTGGCTGGATCGACTTCCTGCCCGAGCCGTGGGTGGAACGATCCAGCTTCTACGTGGTGCTGGTGCTTGGCGTGGCGGTCACGGTGTGGCTCGCGTGGGTCAATCTCACCGGACGCAACGAAGCCTATCAGGGCGGTACCGCCAAAATGCTCCTGGCGGCACCGTTCTGCGCTGCCTTGGCTGCAGGCTTCATCTGGTGCGCGCTGGCGCATGGGGTGGCGGGCGGGGTCACGCGAATGCTGGGCGATGCCGCATTCCTGCCGCCGGTGCAGATGCACACCGTTCACCGCCGGCGGCGCCGGGAATGCGACTACCAGTTGAGGGGCGGCCCCATGACCGGCTTCCTGTTCGACCACCTTTGCACCAGTTCGGCCTATTACGAGGCCCATCCGCGCCATCGCGTGGAGGTGGCGCTGGGAGGCTTTCGCGGGCGGCTGGGGTTCTACGTCACGCAGTTCGGCCATCGTCGCGACCTGGGCGCCTACCGGGATTGACCGCGACAACGAAAAGGGCCGCGGTTTCCCGCGGCCCCTGGTTCGAAGCACCCGCTCTTTCTGAAAGTCCGGCCATGGCGAGGGCATGGATGCCCGAGGTGAGGCAACGCAGGAGCGGTTGCCCGATGGCCGGTCTTTGCCGTCAGGGATGACGGGTACTTCGGATTACCTCAAGCCTGCCTGCTTCATGACTTCGGCGGCGAAATCCTCTTCCACCTTCTCGATGCCTTCGCCGACGGCCAGGCGGACGACCGAGATGACGTCGGCGCCTTCCTTCTTCAGCGCCTCGGCGACCGTGACGTTGGTGTCCAGCACGTAGGGCTGGCCCAGCAGGGTGACTTCGGAAACGATCTTGTGGATCTTGCCGCTGATGATCTTCTCCAGGATCTCGGCCGGCTTGGCCTTGTCCTTCTCGGACATCAGGCTCAGCGCGATTTCCTTCTCCTTGGCGACGAACTCGGCCGGCACGTCCTCGGCGCGGACGTGCGCCGGGTTCATCGCCGCCACGTGCATGGCGATGCCTTTGGCCAGCTCCTCGGAGCCGCCCTTGAGCGACACCAGCACGCCGATGCGACCGCCATGGATGTAGTTGCCGATCACGCCGTCGTTCTCGATGCGGGCCATGCGGCGTACGTCGATCTTCTCGCCGATGGTGGCGATCAGCGCCTTGGCCGCGTCCTCGACGGTACCGCCGCCGGGATAGGCGGCTGCCTTGAGCGCGTCGATATCGGCGGCGCCGGACTTCAGCGCGACTTCGGCGACGGCGTCGCTGAACTTCAGGAAGCTCGCGTCCTTGCCCACGAAGTCGGTTTCGCAGTTGATCTCGACCAGTACGGCCTTGCCGCTGGCCTGGTCGGTGACGATGCGGCCTTCGGCGGCGATGCGGCTGGCTTTCTTGTCGGCCTTGGCGAGGCCGGACTTGCGCAGCCACTCCATGGCGGCGTCGAGGTCGCCGTTGTTCTCCACCAGCGCCTTCTTGCATTCCATCATGCCGGCGCCGGACCGCTCGCGCAGCTCCTTCACCATCTGGGCGGAAATATTGCTCATCGGTAGTTCTCCAATGCTTGGATGGCGCGACGGCAAGCAAACGCCGTCACGCGTTGATCTCGGCAGCCTGGCGGCGGTCGGCGACCGCCGCCTCGGCGCTTACTTGGCGGGCGCGCCTTCGTTGCGCGGGCCACGGCCGCCGTCGCGGCGCGGCGCGGACTTGCGCGGGGCAGCCTCGCGGCGCGGGCGATCGACCTTGGCCACCGGGTTGCCTTCCTCGTCCAGCTCGACGAAGTCGTTGCCGTCGCCCTGGGCGGCGGCCGGCGCGGCGGCCTTGCCTTCGAGGATCGAGTCGGCGGCGGCGCGGGCATACAGCTGGATCGCGCGGATCGCGTCGTCGTTGCCCGGGATGGCGTAGTCGACCAGCTCCGGGTTGTAGTTGGTGTCGACCACGGCAATTACCGGGATGCCCAGCTTCTTGGCTTCCTGCACGGCGATGTCTTCGTGGCCGATGTCGATCACGAACAGCGCGTCGGGCAGACGGTTCATGTCCTTGATGCCGCCCAGCGAGGCCTGCAGCTTGTCGCGCTCGCGGCGACGGGCCAGCACTTCGTGCTTGACCAGCTTGTCGAAGCTGCCATCGGTCTCGGCTGCTTCCAGCTCCTTCAGGCGCGAAACGGACTGCTTCACGGTGCGGAAGTTGGTCAGCATGCCGCCGAGCCAGCGCGAGGTGACGAACGGCATGCCGGCGCGGGCAGCCTCTTCGGCCAACGGCTCGCGGGCCGAACGCTTGGTGCCGACGAACAGGATGGTGCCGCGCTTCTGCGCCAGGCCCGACAGGAAATTCATCGCGTCGGTGAACAGCGGCAGGGTCTTTTCGAGATTGATGATGT